>ERZ650301.161-NODE-161-length-16734-cov-5.535764_pt1 | contig 16734 bp, 16 predicted proteins | sample MGYA00376237_ERZ650301 | MGnify/ENA primary metagenome ERZ650301 (study PRJEB26733, sample SAMN07839255) | wastewater metagenome | biome: small river; feature: stream; material: water | place: USA: North Carolina | collected 2016-04-05 ...
CCAGCGCCTTTCGGCCGTCAATGGCGACGCCCGCGAACCAGCCTGGGGACCCAGCCGTTAACCCTCTCTTAAGCCTAGGCATGGAAAATGCTTCTACCTCAAGGGCTTGATCGCTTACAATTCTAAAAACTTCTGGAACCGTACACATGCAAAACATCTCCCGCAAACAACTGATTCGTCGCCTGGTCCCGGCTCTGGCCGTTGCCCTGCTTGCCGCCTGTAGCTCAACGCCGGATAACGATTCGGATCTGGCGTCGGTAGATGCTACGGGCACCTCGGGCGTCCCCAAGCTGTCGGCGGCTGCTATGGCCAAGCTGCGCGACCCAAACAGCCCGTTGTCCAAGCGCAGCGTGTTCTTTGACTACGATCAGTACGATGTCAAGCCGGAATACAAAAACCAGCTACAAGCGCACGCCAAGTTCATCTCGTCTGAGCCTAACGCCCGCGTGCTGGTGCAAGGCAATACCGATGACCGCGGTAGCCGCGAATACAACCTGGCCCTGGGTCAGCGCCGTGCCGATGCCGTTAAAAAGCAACTGGTACTGATGGGTGCGCCGGAATCGCAAATCGAATCCGTGAGCCTGGGCAAAGAAAAACCGAAGGCCCTGGGTGATAACGAAGCCGCCTGGGCTGAAAACCGTCGTGCTGACATGCTTTACAACGGCGAATACTGATCATGATCCGAACCATTCCGGCGGCGCTGGTAGCCGCCGGTCTGCTTTGTGCCCTACCGGCACAGGCCGGCCTTTTTGATGACGATGTTGCCCGCAAACAAGTCAACGACCTGCAAAAAACAACCAGCCAAACGCTGATTGATCAGAACCGCCAACTGGAACGCTTGCAAAGCGAGTTGTCCGAAATGCGCGGTCAGGTTGAAGTCCTGACGAATAGCGTCAACGATCTCGAAAAACGCCAGAAGGATCTGTATCTGGATCTGGATAACCGTCTGCAAGCGCTGGAAGCCGGCAAAGGCCGTGCGCTCAGCAAAGCACCGGCCACACCTGCCTCAGTAACTGACCCAGCCAAGTCATCGGCAAAAGCAACGGATAACGCTGACGCCAAGGTGGCCGATGCGAAACCCGACAGCAAAGCTGCCGCCGATGACCCGAGTGCGGTCCTTAAGTCGTATGAGGCAGCACTGGGCCTATTCAAAGCAGGAAAATATAAAGAGGCCGCTGCGGCCTTCGACAAGTTCGCCAAAACCTATCCGGAAAGCGAACAGGCACCGGCCGCACAATTCTGGTTAGGCAACAGCTACTACGCACTGGGCGACTGCAAACAGGTCATTACCTCCCAGCAAAAGCTGTTGGCCAAGTGGCCCAAAAACGGCCGTGCACCTGACGCCATGGCAAACGTCGCAAACTGCCAATCCGAGCTCGGCCAGAAAGCCGAATCGCAAAAAACGCTTAAGGATCTGGTCAGCAAGTACCCGGACTCCAAAGCCGCTGGCGCTGCCAAGCAACAACTCAAGAAATAACCGGTATGACAGGCAAGACCGTGGTTGATGGCGATCAGATGATTCGCGTAACGGAGGTTTTCTTTTCGTTACAGGGAGAAGCGGCACGCTCTGGCTATCCGACCGTTTTTATTCGTCTGACTGGCTGCCCCTTGCGCTGCACCTGGTGTGACACCGCCTATGCCTTTACCGGTGGCACCCAGACTCGGATCAGCGATATTTTGACCGACGTGGCGCGTTTCCCCACCCGCCATATCTGCGTAACTGGCGGCGAACCGCTGGCGCAAAAGCACTGCCTATCCCTGCTTACAGCCCTCTGCGATGCAGGCTACGATGTGTGTCTGGAAACTTCCGGCGCACTCGACATCACCCAGGTTGATCCACGCGTGGCTCGTATCACCGACCTCAAGGCACCGGGTTCTGGCGAAAGTGACAAAAACCTACTGAGTAATCTGGCCGACCTACGCCAGACCGACGAGATAAAAATGGTTCTGGCCTCGCGCGCTGATTTCGAGTGGGCCAAAATCATGATCGCCACACACCGGCTGAACGAACGCTGCGCTGTTGTGCTTTCCCCGGTCGCTGGCCAACTGGCACCGACCGATCTGGCCGACTGGATCCTGGCCGACGGGCTAGACGTCCGTTTTCAGGTGCAATTACATAAATATCTGTGGAGCGATGCCCGTGGCAAGTAACGATATACAGGCACCGGCAGCGGTTGTCCTGCTGTCTGGCGGCCTCGACTCTGCAACAACGCTGGCCATTGCCCGCAGCCAGGGCTTTGCTTGCCACGCCATTGCCTTTGATTACGGCCAACGCCACCGCGCCGAACTCGTCGCCTCGGAACAACAGGCCAAAGCACTCGGTGCCGTAAGCCATCGCACCGTGCACGTGGACATGAATCAGTTTGGCGGCTCTTCGCTCACCGATTTGTCGATGACCGTCCCGGAAGCCGGTGAGCAAGGCGGGATTCCCAGCACTTACGTGCCGGCGCGTAACACCGTGATGCTCTCCCTGGCGCTGGCCCTGGCCGAAACGCTCAACAGCCGTGACATTTTTCTGGGTGTTAATGCAGTGGATTACTCCGGCTACCCGGATTGCCGACCTGAATACATTGCCGCTTTTGAGCAGATGGCTAATCTGGCGACCAAAGCGGGGGTCGAAGGGGCACGCTTTCGCGTACATGCACCGCTGATTGAATTAAGCAAAGCAGAGATCATTCGCCAGGGCACCGAGCTCGGCGTAGATTACAGCCTCACCGTGTCTTGCTATCAGGCAAATGCCGCGGGTGAAGCCTGCGGCCACTGTGACTCCTGCGCCTTGCGGGCCGCCGGCTTTACCGCCGCCGGGCTCGCCGATCCCACGCGTTACGCGCTGCGCTAACCCCGCTCTTAAACGCGTCTTTCCCAACAGGTCAGCTGCGCCACCGTGTGCTGATACTTGCGTGCCGTTTCACGGATCACAAAAGGGACATCCTGCGGCATACCAAGTGGCACAAAATGCTGCGCCAGGATTTCATGCAAGGCATCCAGCGTCGTGTAGCGCTCACCGCTTCGCCTGAAACCACCCAACCACTGGGCACGTGGCGTATGCTCCGCCAACCAGGTATAGGGCGACGTCAGCACCAGTACGCCGCCCGGTACGATGCGCTGACCAATGTCTGTCAGAAATTTCATCGGGTCATACAAGCGATCAATCAGATTGGCAGCAACGACCAGATCAAACCCCCGGTGAATCTCTTTCAGGTTACACGCATCGCCCTGCAAAAACGTCACACGCTTGGCCGCATCGGCAAAGCCCAGTTGCGTCATCGACAGCTCGCGCATTGACTGAAGTTCGCCCTCGTCCGCCAACGCGTAACGCACCACGCCCTCACGCACCAAATGGTCGGCCAGGTTAATAAACCGGGCGGAGAAATCGATACCCACCACCGCCTCAAAACCCGTCTGCCCCGGCAAGCCTTGCGCCAGCTCAAAACTCGTACGGCCGACAGCGCAACCAATATCCAGCGCTTGACGCATCGGCCTCCCTTGCATGGCATCTAAAGCAATACGCGCCACCTGTTGCGGGAAATTCGGCACATCAAAATAGGTCGCGCCATAATGGAACTCGGCGTACTGAGCCAGCAATGCATCGCCTTCATAGTGTGACAACTGCGGCAGTTGCGGTGCCTCGCCGACGACATAACGGAAGCCGGCATGCTGAAAGAAGTGGCGGCGGAAGGCATAGCGGGATGTCCGTAGCGCTTCATTGCCGCATGAAATCCAGGAGCCGCCTTTCATCAAATTATGCTGGCCGTCAAAGGTGGGAATCGAAAAGTCATCGTAAATCGGATGCGCTTCAAAACCGGCAAACGGATAAATCGGCGTGCACGTCCATTGCCAGGCATTACCTACCACATCGTAAAACTCACCCTGCGCAAACTGGTTGACCGGCGCCGAACTCGCGCCCCCGCCCAGACGACGCTGTGCCGGTGTCTCTTCATCAATGCCAGCAACGTCATAGAGCCGATACCACTCATCTTCTGTAGGCAGGCGTACAGCGCTGCCCGTAACACTGGCCTTCCAGGCACAGAAAGCTGCCGCCTCCAGACAGTTCACCTCAACCGGATGGCTCCAGGGCATAGGCACTTCTGCGCACATCTGGCGCAAGCACCATGTCTGATCTTTACGCACCCAGAACGTAGGCTGAACAGCTTGCGCGTAATTGCGCCAGGCTAGGCCCTCTTCACTCCAGTAACAATCTGCCTTGTAGCCACCCGCCTCTACAAATGCCAAAAACTCGGCATTGGATACCAGCATCCGGCTGGCGCTGAATGGCGCAACCTCTGCTCGGTGTTGTCCATACTCGTTGTCCCAACCATAACGTCGCGCGGCACCATCGGCCGCACAGGCATCTTGATGTGGATTGCCTTTGCCCAAACTCACTCTGCCTGCAGCCACTTCAACCAGATCATTGGCCGGTGCATCCGCCAAGGTGCTCACTTCGATCATCGCCGGTGCCCAGGCCGCTTGTGGCTGCACATACTCCAGACGATGCTGACGGATCAGCACCGACGATGTCTCCAGGTGAATCAGCTCATGCTCAATGCCCATCAGAATCGCCCACCAGGGGTGAGCCCAGCCCATCGGGCCCTGCCAAGGGGCATGCTGAATCAGGTCTGAGACTATCGTTCGCACCTGATTTCGGTAGTCCTGCACTTCGGCCACACTCGGCCAATCATAATGCGCGTCATTGAGATCATCCCAACTCATCTCATCGACACCCACCGCAAACATCGCCTCTAGCTTGGGGTTAATCCGTGCCGGGACGAGTTTGGCCAAAAGTAGTTTGTTGGCAAAAAAAGTCGCCGTGTGGCCAAAATAGAAAATCAACGGATGACGTAACGAAATCGGTTTCTCAACGTACGCCGCCTCGGATTTCAGGCAGGTAAAGAGAGACTCGTAGCGATCGAAGGTCTCGTTAAAGTAACCGAGCAATTTCGTGCGCAGCGCGTCTTCAGTAAGATCACACCAGTCTGGAGAGAGCGAAAAGGGCGTAGCGGACAACGTCATCATGATCTATTCTTTTGGTTAAGCGCAGTGTCCTCAGAGAGCCTTTCGTGATGCACTGCCGCAGATCGAATTCTACGCCATCAACATAACTTGACTGTTACCTCATAAAAAACTAGAATGTTGCCTCTTTGTTGTGCCCTGAGGGTCGGTAGCTCAGTCGGTAGAGCAGCGGACTTTTAATCCGTTGGTCGTGGGTTCGAATCCCACCCGACCCACCAGATGCTTTATAATTTGCCCGCCGGGTCGTTAGCTCAGTTGGTAGAGCAGCGGACTCTTAATCCGTAGGTCGAGTGTTCGAGTCACTCACGACCCACCACCCTCTCGGTGGATCTGGCAAAACATCAACCGCCCATGAGGCGGTTTTTTGTTGTCTGCCGTTTCATGTAAGCTCCATGTAGCTACTTTCAAACTTTAGCGAAAGCGGCCGGATGTAAATCCTTCAGGAGACGAACATGGCCTTCCGTACACCGACCCAAAAAATATTGATGCTAGCAATGGCGTTAGCACTTTCAACCGGAAGTGCATCGGCGTTAGCACAGCCGCCGCAGGTACAAAACGTCAACGGCATTGCTTTTGTCACTGGCGGCGTTGGGGATGAGTCGATGGCAGAGCTTGCCGATCTGGAAAACCAGTTTGATCTCAAACTCTTTCTGGTTGGACAATCCGGCTCTTATCTCAGCGATATCAACGTGACGATCATCGACGCCCAGGGCAAGGGGGTATTGCTGACGACCAGTGAAGGACCCGTGCTACTCGCCAAGCTGGCTTCAGGCACCTATACGGTTAAGGCCACTAAAAACGGTCATACCCTTGAACAGAAGCTGATTGTCACTCTTGGTCAATTGCGCACGATCTATCTCCGCTTCCCGAATGAGTAAATACGCTTGCATGACAACGCTGGCGAATCTTTAGGTCAACGGAAACTTTCTGTTTCTTTGTCATATTTCAATGACTTCCACGGCACATGCTCACCACGCAGCCAGGCCAGACTTTCAACCCAGAGGGTGCGCTTAAAGCGGTCGTGAAAAAAGCCAAAATGGCCTAATTTGGGCAAACCTTGCTTTCGCCGGTGGATTCGTACAAATTCTCGGTGGCTTCCCTTGAAGTACTTAAGCAGGCGAGTAGTCGCGGCAAGCGTCGCAAAAGGATCGTTAACGTCAGCGATTGCCAGTATGTCGGCTTTAATCGCACCCATACGCGCTTCCAGCGCCCCACCTTCGGCTGGGCTCAGCGCATGCGCCAGACGGTCATAGCGCTTATGAAAACTCGGATGGAATCGGGTCGCCCATTCCATTGCTACGCCAGCCGGCAAATCCTCCAGCCAACGCAAAGTTTTGCCTGGAAAATAACCAAAAACCTGGGTCAGAATTGGCATCACGATATGCCAGTTCATCCACATAGGCACCCGCAACAGCCAATGATAGTCATTCCAGTAGGCATACTGACAACCAACAAATAAGGCACGATGTACCTTCGTGGCACTCGGTGCCAATCCAAGTGCGAACCCGCCAATACTGTGACAAACCGCCATCATCTGTAGTCGTGGAAACGAGTTCGATAGAAGCTGAATGGCTGCCTCGCAATCTAAGGCGCCCCAATCATGCTTTGTGGCTCTAAAACCCCGCAAAGATTTGGGTCTTGAGGCCCCTATACCCCGGTAGTCGTAGGTGAGGACCGCAAATCCAGAACGCGCAAGAAAAGCTGCATAACGACTGTAATACCGAGCCGCTACGCCTGTCGCTGGATTGATTAACAGGGCTGTATGAGGCGGGCCGAGTGCCGTCCAGAGGTGTCCATGCAGTTGAAAACCATCGGCGGCTTCGAACACACACGGTTGACCATGAATGACTGTTGGACTGTCGCGTAGAGGAAGGTCAGGCATTTATAGGCAGTTGGATTGTTGACGCCTGCAAAGTCTAACATCCGGTGTTTTAGGTTGGCTCAGGCATGAGCGGCTACTCATAGCTTATAAGCAAGCTTGATTTCTGGGCGAACCACTACACGGTGTATTCCGCCTATACTGCCAGCAGAATGACTAATAACTATCAATTATCTACAACCAGCGGAAACAGCCCGTGCCGTGTTCTTGGAATGAGCTGGCACCGCCTACGCCTCGCCATATGTGCGGGTATCGGTGTCCTTTTTTGTTTACCGTTGCTGGCCTGTGAGATTACGACACAAAGAGTCGGCGTGGATCAGGGCCATATTGTTTACAACACAGCCGGCCAAGGCCAGACAGTGATGCTTCTGCATGGGTTATTTGCGCAAAAGGAACAATGGAACGAGCTACTGTGCACACTGGCCGATAGTGGCTATCGGGTAATCGCACCGGATTTACCCGGTTATGGTCAAAGCACCGATTTTGGCATCGAGGCATACCCATTAGAGCAACAAGTGGCGCTACTTACGCGCTTTACCCGCACCATCAACGCTCAGACACGCCATGTCGCTGGCAACTCGATGGGTGGCGCGATTGCGGCCATGTATGCCCAGGCACATCCGGAAACTACGCAAACCCTCACGTTTATCGGTGGCACGCTGGGCGTCGGCCCCTGGGCACCCACGGTGCGCGACGCCATTTTTAGCGGCATCAATCCTTTTATTCCAACCTCTGCCGCTGCGCTGGATATTGAACTGGCCATGCTGCTCGTAAACCCGCCGACTCTTTCGGAGACGGCCAAAACATCCACCCTTGCACCCTATCGTCAGCATACGGAGCACTACGTGCAGGTCTGGAATATCGTCAACCTTTATCAGGGTGCGCTCAAAGATACACAGCCCAGCCCCATCGCCACGCTGATCCTCTGGGGTGCGCAGGATCGGGTTTTCGATATAACCAGTCTGCCGCAATTATCCGGGCAATACCCGCGCCATACGATCCACGCTTTACCCGAAGCGGGACACCTCGCCATGCTGGATGCACCACAGGCCGTGAGCAAGGCCTATCTAAAATTTCTGGCCGGCCAGTAAGCCGTTCAGATGACTTTGATCTGGATCAATAATAGGCCAGATACCTACCCGGGATGAAGAAACGCCGAGTCGCTCTATAGCCACAAATAATATAATTTACTAAATTGTTTGGGGCTCATCATGAAGTTACGACACATTGCCGGTTTTCTCTTTGCTTTATGCAGTTCACATGCCTTGATGGCAGCGCCAGCGGCCAAGACCGCACAGGCTGACTCAGTAAAACGGGGCGAGTATCTCGCCAAGCTAGGTGACTGCGCGGCTTGTCATACAGCACAGGGCGGCAAACCCATGGCGGGTGGTCTGGAGCTGAAAACACCCTTCGGCAAGCTTTATTCGACCAACATTACCCCGGACAAGCAAACCGGCATTGGCAATTATTCGTTCGCGCAGTTCGACCAGGCAATGCGCAAGGGCGTTGCTGCCGACGGACACAATCTGTATCCGGCCATGCCTTACCCATCTTATGCAAAGACGAGTCCAGCAGACATGCAGGCGCTGTATGACTACATGATGCAGGGCGTCTCCCCCGTAGCGCAGCCAAACAAGGCCAGTGATATGAAATGGCCATTCAGTATGCGCTGGGGACTAAGTCTGTGGAATAAACTGTTTCTGGACGACAAGCCTTTTGTCGCCGACACAACTAAGACTGAAAACTGGAATCGTGGTGCTTATATTGTGCAGGGTTTAGGACACTGTGGTTCTTGTCATACGCCGCGCGGCATCGCCTTTCAGGAAAAAACCATGTCGCAAGACGGCAAAAATGGCCACCTGTTTCTAGCCGGTTCTACGGTAGATGCCTGGCATGCGCTGAGCCTGCGTGATATCTGGGCGGAGGATGACATTGTCGAGTTCCTCAAGACGGGACGCAATCAGCATGCTACGGCGTTCGGTACCATGACCGAAGTGATTGGCCTGAGTACGCAGCACTTTAGCCAGGGCGACTTGCAGTCGATTGCCATTTATCTCAAATCCTTACCGGCCAATAAGACCTCAGCGGCTAGCACGGCACAGACGGTCTTTACGCCGCAGGCAGCCGGTGACAAGCTCTACAAAACCGCCGGCGGACTCGGTTACGATCAGTTCTGCGCCACCTGCCACCGTAAAGACGGCCTGGGTGTGAGTGGCTTGTTTCCGCCACTGGCAGGCAACCGGGCAATCTTATCGGAAGACCCGACTTCTGCGATTCATGTCACCTTAAGCGGCTGGAAATCTGCATCCACCAAAGGCCAACCCAGGGTTGTGGGCATGCCGGAATTTGGCCATCTCACCGACGACGAATTAGCCGACATCGTGACCTTTATGCGGACAACATGGGGCAACCAGGCAACGCACGTTACAGCCGCACAAATCAAAAAGGTGCGCGACCAGATCGAGTTGTCACCGCAGGGAACGACCAAGTTCTCGACCCCACGATTTGCCAACATGCTGGAAAATTCGAATCCGGACCAGCTAATTAACGGCATGCGTTTGCTTACCGAAACCAAAGCGTTGTTGCCTGATAACGTTGGCAACGGCCTCAATTGCAGCAGCTGCCATCTGAACGGAGGCACTGTAGCGAAAGCCTCCCCGTTTGTGGGCATCGCCGCACAGTTTCCACGCTATGCCGCGCGTGCTGGCCGCGAGATCGATCTGCAGGATCGGATCAACGGCTGCTTCAAACGCTCTATGAACGGGAAACCCGTTCCGAAAAAATCCAAGGAAATGCAGGCAATGGTGGCCTACTTTAAGTGGATGAACAACGGCTACAAAATGGACGAAAAGATCCCCGGTCGTGGAATCGGCAAGATTGATCCGGAGATTGTGGCAAACAAGGCGAATGGTCAGAAAATCTATGACGCGCAGTGTGCTGTATGTCACGGCAAAAATGGTCAGGGCGTTCAAAATGCCGATGGCAGTTATGTGTTCCCGGCTGTCTGGGGTGAAGCCTCATTCAACATAGGGGCAGGCATGGCCCGCACCTACACCGCCGCTGCTTTTATCAAACACAACATGCCGATGGGGCACTCGACAAAATTCCCGCTCGGCCAGGGCGCTCTTAGCGATCAGGAAGCCGTGGATGTAGCCGAGTACTTCTCTCATGTAAAACGCCCGGATTTCCCGGAAAAGGCCAACGATTGGCCCAATGGTGAAAAGCCTAAGGATGCCCGTTACTGATGATCTATCGCGGGAGGGCGTTGGAGACGAGGTTCGCCAACGCCTGAAAATTACTCACGCAAAAGCCCTCTCGATTGAAAATATTTACAACCAACGCTATTGCTTATCCAGCATACAGACCGCATTATGCAAGTATCGATTTTCGTTCAGTCGCTCACGTGCAAAACAAAACGCCCTACTCCCGGTTTTTGAGCCTGCTCCAGGTCTTGAGCAAAGGCAGCCCTGCGGCTGCGCTTGAGAAACATGCGGCGCTACTCGCGTTTATTTATGAAGAGAGCGCCTCAGGCAAAACCACCCGATTTACCGACCTGGTTCAGGAAATTAATTTCGGAACCGGGCCAACCGTGCTCAAAAAAGTTAATGAACTGAAAGCGAACGGCCTGATCACCGTTAAAAAATCTTCAGACGACAGCCGGGTCAAGCTGATTTCACTCACTCGGGAAGGCGTGAAGCATCTTGAGGCTCGTGAAGTCCTCATGCTTTCACTGGATAAAAGCACCTGATAGCGCAGCGCCCCGTCACCCTGGATCGTTAATGTAGGCCAATCGTTCATGCTGACCCGTATCGCAACGCTTTTTGCCCTTGGCGTTTTCCGAGTACTTGGCTGCTTACCGCTCTCCGCACTTCAAAGCATCGGCTCAGGACTAGGATGGTTCTTCTGGATGATCCCGGGTACCTATAAACGTCGGGCCGCTGCAAATATCGCCTTAGCCTACCCCGACGCCTCGCCCACAATGTTGCGCGAGGTCTTGCAACAAGGCCTGCGCATGATCATGGAGCTGCCTTACCTCTGGGCACCGAAAAATGCAGCCAAGCTGAACCAGCTGATTCGTTGCGATGATTGGTCACTGATCGACGATGCACTCGCACAAGGCAATGGGCTAATTCTGATTTCTCCTCACATCGGTTGCTTTGAGATGCTGGGGCCTTTTTTCAGCCAACGCCATCCGGCAACAGTGATTTTTAAAGAACCTCGCATGAAGTGGCTGAGCAACCTGATTCATCAGGTGCGCGTCACGCCCCAACTCACGCTGGTGCCCGCCAGTCAACGTGGCGTCAAAGGTCTCGTTAAAACGCTACTGAAAGGACAAACGATCGGTTTTTTACCGGATCAGGTCCCCACCTATGGCGAGGGCGTCCTGGCCCCCTTTTTTGGCAAGGACGCCTACACCCTCACGCTGGTCCAGCGTATGCAGTCGTTGCGGGACAGCCCTATTTTTACGGTCGGCCTGGAACGACTCGACCACGGCAAAGGCTATCGTCTCCATGTGCAACCCATGTCACAAGCGCTTTCCAGCGATCCACTCACCGCCGCAACCCAGATGAACCAAGCACTGGAAAGCATGATCCGCAAAATGCCCACACAGTATTTATGGGGTTATAACCGCTATAAAAAACCCTGCCGCCTCTCGCTCCAATTGCCACCGTAACGCCCAGACTTAATATAAATTAGCTTTGCAAATAACAAGGAGATGGACTAGACTAATTACGCAAAAGCCATAGAATGGCAGCAGAAGCTTTCAATTGCTTTCATCCCCCCCACACATGGATCAATCATAATGAAATCAAAAAACCCTTATGTACGCATGATGAACTTCTTGCGTATCTCGAATACTGAAGATTCTAGCTTTGATGGTTGCGAAGAAGTCATGGCTTACATGCACGAAGCTCACGCCAACGGCAAATCTGTCAAAATCACCGATCTGGTACAAAGCCTACAATTCGGTACCGGCCCCACAGTGCACCGTAAGGTTGTAGAACTGCAAGAGCGTGGCCTCATTGAGGTGGCGCGTTCAGCGACTGATGGTCGTGCCAAGACGCTGATCATTTCGGACTCTGGCCTGAAGCATCTGGATGCTCGCAGCAAATCGCTCAAGGCAATTCTGCAGGCCTAATGTGAAGAAACCCGGGTCGGAGCACCCTTCGACCCGTTCTGCTGCAAGTAGATTCACTCTGCCGACAGGTGATATATCACCAGGTAGATCGCAGCCCAAGCGGATCGCTCCCAAACGTGGCGCTAGCAAACAGCTGGCCTGGCGCGTTGCTATGGGCGTGGCAACTTTTGGCGTATCACTGGCGCTAGTAGCCGTTGTTTACGGCTTAATGGTGTCTGCAAGTTTTCGTGGCGTGACACTGGAAAACGGCACGACTGCCGCTGTTGCGCTGTTAATTGGCTGTTTTACCTTGTCCAGCACACAACGTGCGCAATTGAGTTCCCAACGTAATCTGTGGGTGTGTGTAGCTGTGTTAGCGATTACCCCTTGGACGTATCAGTTGGGGAACACCGAAGAAGCCGCCGGCATGGACTTAGCCACTGGCTTCAATTTCATTTTCGAAATTCTATTGGCGACTGTGTTTTACCGGCTTGCTGCCCGCCTTCCACATAAACACGGCACAGCCCGCTAAACATTTAATCCGCAACGAAGACGGGCTTTCGTTTGTGCTTAATCGCATCAAGCCCTTCGGCATAATCCGCACTGTTGTAAACGGCCTGACGCAACTCTTCCAGCCGCTCAAACTCGGCCGCTGAAAGTTCCCGCGCGCCAATGAGCACACGCAGCGATTCTTTCATGGCGGCAATGGAGCGTGGTGAGTTCTCACAAATGTGCGCGGCAAGCTCGTAGCAAAAGCCCTCCAGACGATCTGTATCAACAGCGTAATTAATCGCTCCGGCAGCCGCCAAACGTTCGGCCGTTAATGGCTGCGCCGTGAACAGCATTTCTCTCAGGATATGCGGGCTGATCACCCGGGTAAAGGTGGATAAGCCATTGACGTTATAGGGCAGGCCTAACTTGGCCGGCGTAATGGCAAAGGTCGAACTTCGCGCCGCAACCACCATGTCACAAGCCATCGCCATCTCGCAGGCCCCACCCCAAACTGAACCTTCCACCATGGCGAACACAGGCACCGGATGTAACTGAATCGCCCGGACCAGCCGCGGCAATGTTTCTGCCCAATGTAATGGATCGTGACCTAACGGGGGAAGCTCACTGACATCATGTCCGGCTGACCAGACTTTGGTACCCGGGTTGGCGCGCAATATCACGACGCGCAACTGGCGAAGGCGGAAATCTTCCAGGATGTGCAGCAGTGACTCGATAAAGCCGGCGCAGATGACATTGCGCTTAGCATCATTGTTCATGATGATGGTGCCAACGGCACCATCACAACGGCTTTCCAGAAAAGTCACCTGAGCCTCCCGGTAGATCAGAGCGTGGTGATCACTGACGCTGCAGGCAATCGTGATTTTGGTAGGGCGGCATTGAAATCCTGGTCAGATTTACGTCCCAGCGCCACCAGCACAACACTCGTCAGACCCTGCGCTTCCAGTCCCAAGGCTTTATTCACTGACGCACAATCAAAGCCCTCAATCGGACACGCATCGATATCGAGCGCTGCCGAACCCAGGAGCAGGAAACCTAGCGCAATATAGACCTGACGCGTGGCCCAACCGACAACGCCGTTCGCCGAGTTTTCGTGCATGGTGACATAGCCCTGCCGTACTTTCTGCTGATTGGTGCGGGCTTCTTCGGTGGCTAAGCGACCATCCGCACTTTCCTGATCCAGCACCTGCTGTAAATACGTTTCGTCTAGTCGGGTGCGCGCGCACATCACGACCACATGCGAGGCATTCATGATTTTCGCTTCGTTATACACAAAGGCGTTGGTAGCACCTGCCGCTATTTGCTTTTTGCCTGATTCTGAGGAGGCAATAAAAAAATGCCAGGGCTGCGCATTCGTTGAAGATGGGCTCATCCGCAACAGATCCTGCACCGCTTTTACTTGGGTCTCAGACAACTTGGCCTGCGGGTCAAAGGCCTTAGTCGTTTTACGCTGATGGGTCAAATCGGCAATCGTCACTTTTATCTTTCTTATCAGGGTTTCTTGAAAACACCACACGCTGCATAGGCTACTATGTTAATTGAATATGACGCTGTTATGACTATCACGCCCCCTACTTCTCTGCCCGCTATGAAGCTTGCCGACTTACCAGTCGGCAGCCTCGTGCTTTGTGCAACCCGCCGCCTGGCTCAAATGCTGGGCCAGGCACACGACCAGGCCGCTGGCAAGGCCGCCAGTTGGGCGACGCTCCAGGCCTCACCGATAAAGCCGTGGCTTGCCTCCCTGCAGGAAGCTGCCGCTTTTCGTGGTGCATCAATCGCCGCGTTAGATGGCGTCCGCGTCCTGGATGACTTTCAGGCGCGGCTAATCTGGGAACAGGTCATTCACGAAAGCCTTGATCGCAACGCAGGCGTGCTTTTTGATGTCGGTGCGCTGGCGGCAACCGCCGCTGATGCGCATGCCCTAAGCATCCATTGGGGTATAGCCACCGCAGGTAGCTTTGCCAACACGGAGCAGCAGCAATTCCAGCGCTGGCAATCACGCTTTCGGGAGCGCTGCCAAACCGAAAAGCTGATCGACCCGGCCAGCCTGCATGTGCTATTGATTGACCAGCTTGAGCACTACGCCCCATCATTACCCGCCCACATTGTCTTTACCGGATTCGATCACTACACGCCGCTTGAGCAACGCTTGCAAACCAGGCTCCGGGAGGCCGGGGTAAGTCTCGCCGAATTAGCCACAACGCGCGCTATCACCGACCCGCAAATTAACGCCTATGCGGCACCCGATCAGACCAGCGAATGTCTGACCGTGGCTCAGTGGGCGCTCCAGCATCTACAGTCAAATCACGAAGCACGCTTGGCTATCGTGATTCCTGATCTGGCCAGTTATCAGCACACCTTGCCAGATGCCCTGGAAGATGTCCTCGACCCAACCCTGATTCTGGCGCGTAACGCCGCGACAACGCGCCCTTTCAACATCAGTCTGGGCCAGCCATTATCCGGTTTACCCGTTGTGCGTGCGGCACTCGCGTTACTGCAAATTTTGACGCAAAGCCATGCTGTCGAGCAATCGCTGATCAGCGAACTGCTTCATAGTCCTTACTGGTCTAATCATGCGCAGGAATACGATGCACGCGCTCGCCTGGCTGCGGCATTACGCGAAGGCGTGGCCCCGAAAGCGCCGCTGAAACGTTACTGTGGTTATGCGCATTATCTGTTTGAGCGCCAGAAACTATCGGCACCCGAGACCCTCGGCTTTCTCAACGCCCTGCTCGCCGCCAGCAGTGGGCTCACTCATAGCAGCCGCTTACCATCGGCATGGCGCCGCACAGTACAAAGTCTGCTGGGCAAAGTGGGCTGGCTGAGTGACGGACACTTGCGCAGCGCCGAATTCCAGACACGAGAGGCTTTCGGCAAAGAGCTCGGCAAGCTGGCGCAGCTTGATCAGATCACCGGCAAAATCACTTTCAGCAAGGCCGTCTCCCTACTGACGCAACTCTGTAGCGAGCGTTTGTTCCAGCCGAAGACACGGGGAACGCCACCCATACAGATTCTGGGTGTATTAGAAGCAACCGGGCTGGAATTCGATGCCGTCTGGATGATGGGTATGACCGATAAGGTCTGGCCACCGGCGGCACGTCCGAACCCGTTACTATCCGCCGAAGCCCAACGCCAGGCAGGTTCACCCAATGCCTGCGCCAGTGTGCAACTGGCATTTGCCCGCAGCATTCAGCAGCGCATCTTACAAAGCGCCCCCGAGATTCGCGTCAGTTATCCACGCCAGGACACGAGCAGCGAACAACAACCCAGTCCGCTGATCCTGGATCTTGCTCCGGATGCCCTGCAGGAACTCACCTCGCTAACCCTGCCCTGGGCAGTTCTAGAACCCACCGCACTGGAAGCCATTGACGATGCTCAGGCACCCGCCGTCCCGGAAGGCGAGGCAGTTCAGGGTGGCACTGGCCTACTACGCGCGCAGGCCATCTGCCCAGCCTGGGGCTATTATCAGTACCGATTAGGGGCCAAAAAACTGGCCGAACCGGTCGAGGGACTCGACCCGCGTCAGCGCGGCAGCCTCGTCCACGATACGCTGGAACTTTTCTGGAATGAGACCCGCACATTGCGTGCTCTGATGGCGCTGAGCGATCAAGATCGGCATCTGGCCATCAGCCAGGCAGCAACCGCTGCACTCGACAAGCTTGATGCCGATCAGAAGCGCGAAGCACTGAAGCCCCGTCAACGCCTGCTTGAACACAAGCGCTTGATCCGTCTGCTTGATGACTGGCTACAACTGGAAATGACGCGACGCGAAGACTTTATTGTCCTGGAGGCAGAAGGGGCGCGTGAGGTTAGCATCGAGGGCATACAAGCCAAGATGCGCATCGACCGTATCGATCAGTTGGCCGATGGCCGCACCGTGATTATCGATTACAAAACCGGTGCCAGTATCGACATCAAAAACTGGGCGGATGAACGCATCACCGAACCACAGCTGCCGATTTATGCGGCCATTGCCGAACATGACAATCCTAACATTGCGGGGGTGGCTTTTGCTCTCGTGCATTTATCCGGCGCTGCCTTCAAAGGGGTTGGCCAGGACGACCATCTCCTGCCGAACGTCCATGCCATCAGCAGTAACAGGGGGCGTAAGCAATTTAGCGAAGAGCAGTTTCCCGATTGGCAAAGCGTGCTTAACCACTGGCGTGATTCTATTCGTGCCGTTGCCCGTGAAATAGATCGGAAGAGCGTCGTGTAG
>ERZ650301.162-NODE-162-length-16729-cov-41.056615_pt1 | contig 16729 bp, 1 predicted proteins | sample MGYA00376237_ERZ650301 | MGnify/ENA primary metagenome ERZ650301 (study PRJEB26733, sample SAMN07839255) | wastewater metagenome | biome: small river; feature: stream; material: water | place: USA: North Carolina | collected 2016-04-05 ...
TAATAGTTGGGGTAGTATCATTAGTAATCATTGCGGTTACAACTGGTGCAGTTGGAGCGGTTGTATCGATTACAATACTAGCTGTACCTGCACTTGAAGTATTACCTGCAGCATCGGTAGCAGTTACTGATGCCGTGTATGTTCCTCCTGTTAATGCAGTTGTAGGTGTTGCGCTCCAATTACCTGAACTATCTGCAGTAGTAGTATAGGTTTGACCATTGATAACCACACTTATCGAACTATTGGCTTCTGCCGTACCAGTAATAGTTGGAGTAGTATCATTGGTAGTCATTGCGGTTACAACTGGTGCAGTTGGTGCAGTTGTATCGATTACAATACTCGCTGTACCTGCACTTGAAGTATTGCCTGCAGCATCGGTAGCAGTAACTGATGCCGTGTACGTTCCTCCTGCTAATGCAGTTGTAGGTGTTGCGCTCCAGTTACCTGAACTATCTGCAGTGGTAGTATAGGTTTGTCCATTGATAACTACACTTACTGAACTATTGGCTTCTGCCGTACCAGTAATAGTTGGGGTAGTATCATTAGTAATCATTGCGGCTACAACTGGTGCAGTTGGAGCGGTTGTATCGATTACAATACTCGCTGTACCTGCACTTGAAGTATTGCCTGCAGCATCGGTAGCAGTAACTGATGCCGTGTACGTTCCTCCTGCTAATGCAGTTGTAGGTGTTGCGCTCCAGTTACCTGAACTATCTGCAGTGGTAGTATAGGTTTGTCCATTGATAACTACACTTACTGAACTATTGGCTTCTGCCGTACCAGTAATAGTTGGGGTAGTATCATTAGTAATCATTGCGGTTACAACTGGTGCAGTTGGCGCTATCTCATCAACATCTGTAACCGTTACAGTAACTGTTTGATTCGATATGTTTCCTGAAGTATCTGTTGATTTTACAATCACTACATACGTATTAGAACCACCTGTTGTTCCATCGGTTGGACTCTCATAATCTGGTGCAGCAATAAATTGTAATACTCCTGAACTATTAATAGTAAACTTAGTAGCATCTTCTCCTCCATTCAAACTCCAACTCACAGTCTCATTTGCGGTGAAGGTATGAACTGCAGCACTATTCTCAGCAATAGACTTAGCCGATGTAGCGGATCCTGCTGATCCACTCGGACCTGTAATTAAAGATGAGAGTGAATCAACTGTAACAGTATTTGACACAGGTGATACATTTCCAGATGCATCTGTAGCTGTAGCTGAAATAGTTGTTCCATTTACTAATGTTGAAGATGGTGTATACGTATAAACTCCTGATCCATTAGCTGTCACAGTAGCCGTAGTAGTTACTCCTCCACTTGTCATGCTGATGGATACCGTGCTATTTGCTTGTGCTGTTCCTGTTACACTTGTCCCATTACTTGTTGCTAATACTGGCGCACCAATTGGAGCATAAGTTAACGTACCAATATTACCTGCTAAATCAGTTGCTGTAATTGCAAAACTACTAGTCGAGTAATCCCCTGCAGTTAATGGTATTGTCCAAGTCGTATTAGGGGGAGTTCCAGTTATTACAGTAGCAGTATTAGCATCATTTGAATAATACGTATTTTTTTGAATCGGGATATAATATCTACTTGTAGTTGTACCTTGTATATTTACCCAAGTTGTAGATGACTGATAAACATCATTAAATGAAATTGAAAATGGAATACCGTTGAGGTAATTATTCGCTTTCAATATGTTTCTTTTCCCATTCCCAATTACAAAACTATAAGTGTTACCAACTTTAGTACCTGTAACTGCTGTCATACCTCCTACACTGACTCCATCACTAAGATAAAGTTGCATTTGTAAATTATTCCCATTTACACGATCAAATTGCCATGATCCTGGTGTATTTGTATTAAGCGTCACAGTCATCGTCAGGTCACTATTTAATTCTGTAGCTTCCAAAATATTACCCCATGAATATGAAAAAGACCAATTAGTTCCCCAAGTTTCATTTTTTGTTATTGGGGTGAATATTTTTGGTGGTGATGTAAAAGTAGTTCCCGAAAAGCTAGGGACTGTACTACTTGCTGTAACAGTGGCTAACATTTCTGTCGTTCCTGTTAATGATGGTGTATTGCTCAAAGCAATAGAACTAATTGCTGGAGCCTGAGTATCAATTGTAAAACTTGTAATTGCTGATGTAGAAAAATTACCATTTACATCTACCGCCTTAGCGGTAAAAGTAAGAACTCCATCAGTCAATGGATTGGTAAACGTATAGCTCCAGTTTCCTGAACCATCAGGAACTATTTGACTTCCAATTGCTACACCAGTAGAATTATACAATTGTACTTTATTTCCAACAGATACAATTCCTTTTACTGTTGGAGTTGTTATTTTTGTAATTAAATCAATATTAGATATACCTGAATCACTTGCTAAATCTAAATAAATTGTTGGAGGAGAAACTAAAAGGTAAGTTACATTTACACTCGTTTGATTTCCTGCTACATCCACTACGGTAACCGTTGCATTATAAGTTCCATCAGGTGTAGTTGACGGAAGTGTAAATGACCAAGCAGTAGTTGCTGGTGTTGTTGTTAATGTAGGTGTAGTTATATTATCATTAGAATAATATTGATTTAATCCCCCTAAAGGGATAACTCCAGTATAGGTACTACCAGTAAGTGAAATCCAAGCACTACCATTATAATAGCTTGTAGTATACGAAATCCCACTTGGGTAATCTGTTGGATTTAAAGACTGTAAGAAAGTTGCTGGTATAGTAATGGTTGCAGTAGTACTTGCTATATCACTATTTGTTATTGTGTAATCATACGACTGTGTAGTTGCATTAGCTAGTGTGAACGTAATTCTTCCTATGCGACCAGTCGCATTGAGATTTGAAGTATATAACTTAACTGTTTGGTCTATCATGGTTTCATAATGCTCTAGATATTTACACCAACTAGGTACAACATTACTAGAACCCCCGACCGTAGTACAGGTAATCGCTTTTTGTAAACCACTATAAATAATACTATTAACAGTAGTTGAGACTTTAGTAAATTGTTCTGCTGTCCCAGATATCAACATTGTAGATTTATCTATTGAAATGTTACTAGCTGTTAGAACTGGAGCTGTTAAATCGATGACAATTGTAGTTGAAACTAGTACCGAAACATTTCCACTACCATCCAATGCCTTCGCTTTGTATGTATAGGTTCCGGCCGCTAAACCTGAGAAAGTATACGACCAATTTCCACTACCATCTGGAGTTATAGGCGAACCAATAGTTGTTGTTCCATCTGAAGCATACAATTGAACCATTAGTCCTGTACCCACAGTACCTGACAACATTGGATTAGCAGTATTTGTAATTCCATCAGAGTTCATAAACCCTGTATCTGTACTGGCATCAAGACGCAATGTTGGTGGAGCTACATACACATTTTTAGTATAATTAATTGGAGCCAAAGTATTGATATTACCTGCCCAATCTTTTGTACTAATTACGGTTGGATAAGTTCCAGCTCCAACTGTAATTGGAATAGTCCAAGCGACACTTGGAAAACTATTTTGAGTAAGAACAGTAGCTATATTTGAATCATTAGAGTAACTATTGGTGCCTGTAATTGGTGATTGAAAAACCAATGCCCCATCATTACTTGATACAATAGAGCTCCAAGTAGTATGGTCACTGGTTCGTAATCCTTCAATAATATATTTAAACCCTGTAGTTGGATACGATTTTGTCAGCAATGTATTCATTAGCGAAATACTAATCGGGAATTCATATACTCCATTAGATGATGTACTTGGACTAATTGTTGACACTACGGTAGTTCCATCTGTATCCATAATTTTAATACGATAACTTGCATCAAAATAATTAAAATTATCAGCCAACTCTGTAATAGTAATTTTTTGGGTATCTTTTACTTCATGAGCTTCTAAAATATTAAACCAACTTTGGTTAATGGTATAATTTCCATAATATAATGTTTTACTTACAGGCATACCCGTAGTAGTTCCCCCTACTGTTGTAGTATAAGTGGTACCGTTTATTGTTGCAGAAACTACAGAGAAAATCTCTGCTTGTCCTGACAAAGTTGGATTTTGTCCATCTAAAGTTAAGGGTCCTGTTGCTGTTACTACGGGTAATGTCAAGTCTATAGTGACTGTAGTAGTTGCAGGCAACGATTGATTATTATTAGCATCAATAGCAATCGCACTTACCGTATAATTCCCTTGTGGTACATCAGCAGTAGGGGTTATAGCATAATTACCACTTCCATCGACAGCTCCAATATAATCCTGTCCATTAATGGTAATTTTCACATTCGTATTTAATGGTCCCGTACCAACAAACTGAGGTCTTTTTTGGTTGGTTAACTTATCATTATTCCAAGTCCCTGAATCCGATGCAGTGGCTAATTGAATAGTTGGACTAGGTAAAGGCACTAAATAATTCTGAGTGTAAGTACCTGTATTACCAGCTAAGTCGGTCGCAACTATCGAAGCCAAATAAGTTCCTGGTGTAGCAATAGCACTACCCGGCGTATAGGTATAAGGAAAACTTGGTGTGCCTGTAACTTTAGTGGTTACATCACTATCTTTTGTGTAGTAATTAGTAGCATCTATGACAATATTAAAATACGTTGGAGTTGTAGTTTGGGTTCCACCACCCGAGCTAATATCGTAGTAATTGGTACTGTATAAGTCTTTACCTTCAATACTATATTTTAAACCTTGAGAACTATATGATGCGAAAATAGAAGCCGGTATGGTAAAGGTAAACAAGCCTGTTGATACTTTTGTTCCTGGTAAAGTTCCTAATAAAGTATTTCCACTTCCATAATATACTTTTAATCGATAATTATTCCCGTCAAAAGCATGGTCAGTCGTTACAGTTAATGTGATTGTTTGACTTGAACCAATTTCGTTAGGCTCTAAAATATTACACCAATTTTGATTTATTGTGGAGGCATACCAGCCCCCACCAAAATTGTTAGTAAATGGCATACCCGAACAGGTAGTGACAGGTAAAATAGTTGCTGTATAATTAGCACCATTAAAACTCAATACATTGGTACTTAAAAATTCACTACTAGTCACAATACTACTCAATGGATTATTAGTATATGGAGCTGTAAAAGTGGCTACAGGAGGAGTGGTATCAATAGTAAACACTAAAGGAGTAACAGAATAACCCGATACATTTCCAGTAGCATCTGTTGCTGTTGCTTTGAATGTTTTTACCCCTTCTGTTAATGCCGAAGTGAATGTATAGCTATAATTACCAATAGAATTTGCTGTAACAGTTGCAATTAAATTAGGTGTTGCCGCATTATCATAAATTTTAACCGTGGCATTCCCTTCAGTAAATCCTTTGATAGTAGGAAGCGTAATTTTGGTTACTAAATCACTGTTAGAACTTCCTGAATCGGATGCTGGATCCAAAACAATGGTAGGGGGATTTGGTGCTACAGTATCGCCTTGAACTGTGGCGGGTAAACTAATAGGTGACAACGCCCAACTTTGTACTTTGACATATACTTGTGCACCAATAGCTTGATTGCTTGTAAAAGATACTTGGAATGCACCAGTTGTCGTAACAATACCTGTACCAATTACGGTAGTTTGATCTGAAGCATAAGCGGTAACAACCGCATTTGCTGGAGCATTAGTAACTGTACCCACTACATTATCTGGATAAGCTGCTGTGATGACTGGAGTTGCCACAGTACAATCAGCGACTCCTTGGTAGATATTAAAGTTTGAACTAAACGTTTTTAAAACGGCAGCGGGATTGTTTTTTAAATAAATAGTAGTGAATGCTGTCGAGGTTGCAGCTGGTATGGCTGGAGTATATACTGCTTTTAATAAATTTTGAGAAAATACTGGGGCTCCTAATCCGTTGGTATCAAAATTAGCACTAGCCACCCTAGAAGTATAAATTGGATCAATGGTATAACTTGTTCCAGCAGCTCCATTTACCAAATTAACTGATCCTGTTGCATTTAGGGACGTAGTTGTAGGAACCTGACCTGTTCTATCGGGAGTATAACCATTCCCTGCAGGATAGGTTAAATAAGCTGTTCCTGCAGCATTTTTAACTGGAACAGTATAGGGCAATTGTATTTTTATAGCCAAATCATTAGCCGTTAAACCAAAAGTAGCCAACTGTGCTAAATCAGCAGCTGATAATTGATAATTAACTGCAGCACCATTGACTGCATTACAAATGGCTAAACTGGATAATGTTGAACCCCAACTATAAGTTAGTGTGCTTCCTAAAGTTGGTAGTGGCTCTTTTAACATATCATAGTAAATAGTTTCTGAAGGATACGGATTTGAAACCGAACCCATCGCAGAACTAAACACGATTTTAGTACCTGTATTATTAATAATCCCTACACTTGTCCCAGGATAACTCATTAAATTAGAAATCAGACCATTATTTGCCTTTTGTAAAGTAACCGTTTGAGGTACATTCCAATTAGAAGGAGTAAACGTTAGTGTTTTAGTTGAGGGAGAAGTACTCGAAATTAAAGTATAATTAGTCGCAGATGGTGCCGAAATAGACACATCCGGTATAGCGTAGGTTATAGTAACATCTGAAATGGGTTGTGCAGGCAATGCTACTTGGAAAGTCACATTTGGATTGGATATTAAATTATACGAATAATAAAAATCATTGGTTTTAGTTTGTATGGGATAAGTCCCACCATTTTTTAAGTTGGTGATCACCAAACGAGCATCATCATCAATCACATTTACTTTTACCGCATAGGGTTGATTATAGACTCCAGCTGGATCTGTCATAGTGATAGAAGTTGCTCTGGTTCCATCAATGACAGCATTGTCAATGGCCGTAATTGTAACCGTTTGAGCTGTACTATAATTTGCCGAGGTAAACGTTAAAGAACTTGGACTAATGGTATAATCAGTACTTGGCGAACTCAAGTTTACTGTAACATTTCCTGCAGGTGCTGCAGATAATTTGATTCCCACAGTAGATGTTCTTCCTGCAGTTGCTTCGGTAACATTCACCTCAGCTAATGAAGGAACAATCAAAGGTACATCATCATCAATCACTGTCACATTAATTGTTTGGGTCATCCCTGAAAATGCAGTTGTAGGAGGTGTAGTAGCAAAAGATCTTGTCGAACTTGGTGCATTACCTGTTAGATAATACAAACTACTAGGTGTAAACGTAATTGGTACTATAACATTACCATCTAAAGCAGTGTTTTGAGGCGCTGTAAATGTTACTCGAACTGTATTATTATCAATCCATTGATAAGTAGTTTGATCTTGTGTTCGTCTAAAGTAAGAAGCAAAAGTTGGAGCACTAAGCCTACTATTGGCCCCAGAGCTTGTTACGTCTAATTCATAACCTTGGTTGTTTGTTGCTGGAAAAATATTAATACTTAAATCAGCTGTCACAGATTGTCCTTCTACCACACTTAACGCATGAGTGGAAGCAGTAAACACAGGTACTTCATCATCTATAATAGATACTGCTGGTATGTCACCAAAAATATAACTCGGTTGACTAGAATTAAATGATGTATTTCCTGAGTTATAGGAATCAAATAATGAAATTGTACCCGTGTAATTCCCATCAATTAATGCATTATTGACAGTGCTTAATGTGAATGTATATTCTCCATTTGTATAGGTAGTCCCTACTGGTAGAATTAAATAATACCCAGATGGTAAGCCAGATGGATTTTTTACTAATTTACCCGAAGTCCCTAAGTCAATAGCATATCTCGAATCAATAATTGTTGAATTAGTTGAAGTATTTTTAAATCCAATTTGATATACCGCACTAGAAACCCCATTATAAGTAAATGGATAGGTTGGAGCTGGTGTACCATTCACCACCAAGGTCATAGCCTTAGTAGTAGCGGCTCCTTCTGTGATATTGTACGTATAAATATCTTTCCAATTGATACTAAATGGCAAAGCTACTGGTGCAATTGGCGAAATTTTTGTAGCGGCATACCATGTAGCCGAATTGGTATAATCAATAGTCCCTGTGCTATAAGCATCATTGATGTTGTCTTTTAATTCGGTTACCGCAATAATCCTTGTCCCAGCTGTTGGCGTAGCCTTAGAGTTGTTATAATAAATAGCATTTAATAATGTTTTTGGCATTAATGATGTACTTAAGCCTGAAAAACGAATAGTAACCGTAGTACCTACTGTAGCTTTGGAATAACTAAGAGTAACTCCTGAAAGTGTAACAGTACCCGTACCTATTCCTGTTAAAGGTATTGAAGTCCCTCCTACTATGATAAACTCATTGGACGAATCCAATACATTACTTAAAGTCACAGTAACATCAGTAATGTATTGCCCAACATCATTAATCCCAGTTGAAGTAGGCTCTGTAGTAAATCCCCAAAAAGGGTGACTCCCTTTAGTTGCTTCGTATTCTAGGATTGTTGTAGAGGAATAAGGCGCTGCATTTACTCCATACATAGATCCAGGTCCATTCCAAGTATAAGTGGTTTCACTTGAATTTCCACTTGTTTTTGGCTTCCAAGTACCCTCAATAACATATTGCGGTAGGATACCTGTTACAAAATAAGGGGGCGCATTTAATTTTACGAAATTAATAGTCACCTTATTTTGAGTCGAACTACTTGTCAATTGTCTTGTAGACACATCTGAAACACCGTCATCATTACCATTATCTTTAATTTCAGCCAATGCTACATATCGAGCATCATCTAAAACGTGTCCTGCATTGGTATTAGAATATTCAATAGTCTTCAAGGCAGTTAAAAACTGGTCTTTGGTTAAGGCTGCCGCATTCATTATTTTAACGGTAGCAATACCTGAACTTAGTGTTACTTCAAATGTTAAATTAGTAGTATTTACTGTTCCCGCTACACCAATTGGGATTACTGTCCCATTGTATTTTAGTGATTCGGTAGTTCCTATGGTAGAAGACTTACCCGAAATAACTAGTTTTACATAGGAAATAGATTGTGCCTCTTCGAGAAGTGAAGTAGTAGTGGTAATTGGCGTCAAGGTTCCATTTACTAGTGTTTGGAAAATTTTTGTAATATTGGCCGTTGTATCTGCAGATGGAGAGACATTTACAGCAATATTATTGAAAGACAATTGTGGCGGATCGTTCTGAGGCAATACTAAAATTGCTTTAGCTCCTCCACTTGTTCCTGCTATACCTGAAAACGTCCAAGTAATTAAATTAGGCTCTGGTCGTGGTTCATCCGAAGTATTAAAAAATGAAAAGGAGTGTAATAACGTAACCACATCAGTTCCTGCTGCGTTAGCATTAAATGTAATGGTGTATTTTGTACTAGTCTCCACTAAAGTTCCTATTGTAACCCCATGCATAATAACATTTCCTGAACTAATAGTAACATCAGAACTATTAAATACATAATTATCGACATTGGCCACTTTATAAGTAGGTTCAAAAACCAAGGTATATCCATTGAACAATCCAGTGTTGGTAATCTGAGCATTAAAAACATTATCCGCTACAAATAATGGATAAGGAGTAACGTAATTAGTATTGTCTTTAGGAGATTTTAAATTAGCTAATGGTCCATCATGTTCAAAAATAATTTCAGCGTTGCCTTCTACATCAAAACTATAATTTTGGACAAAAGGATAAGTAGCATCGACTCCACTAGTAGATTTTGAAATTTCAGAAAAACTAACTGTTCTAGTACCAGGAGTCAAAATGACACTATTCTTGTATCGAATATCATAAGTCAAGTTTTCAAAAAATGCAGTCGCGGTAGCTTTATCATAATTTGGAGGGAAGCGCAAAGTTAAGTTGGCAGTATTTCCAGTTCTATCTACCTTATATTGAAATCCATTAGTTGTCGTAGCAAAAAAGTTGAATGGCGTAATAAATGTACAGGTTGGACAAAAATTATTTGAATTTACATTGGTTGTGCTATTATAGGTTTTTGAATTTGATAAGGTGACATTTGAAGCAAAAACTCTCGCGTCTGGATAAATTATTTCGATATATACAGTATTACCTTTAACTAAACCTGTCGAAGCTTTGCTAAGACTTAAAGAATAACTATTGGTATTACTAGCAATTGCAGTACCAAATAATGTTGTTTTACTACTACTGTTATACACTTTAACAACTGCACCTGGTCTTGCCGTACCACTTATATAAGTATCCGTTTGAGCATTACTAACTACAATAACACCAGCATCATCAATAGATGGAGCAACATCTGTAGAAGCTGTTGCTGCAATATTAATAATTTGACCATCCACACGAAGTCCTTCTTGTAAATTAGGATTAAATCCAGTAAAGCTGGCTTTTAATTGTGTAAAATATCGTCTTACATCGACAGGATCAAAATCGGCATTATTGTATAAATCAATTCCTGATTGTCCAATATTATCTTTAGTGATAGTAGCAGGAACATGGTCTGTGGTATAAATAATCACAGGCTCATCGGTTACCCCATTGTGAATAAAGTTAAATTCAAAATCGAGAGGTGTTTGATTGGAATCATTTAGATTGGTAGCACGAATTACATATTTAACATAAATACCTTGTTGGTCATACACATTTAAATCTCCGGGGGTAAATACAGCTGACATTATATATTTAATGCGCTTATTGACCATCTCATTTGTATAGTTGAAAGTCTCTTGACCGGCAGAAGTTGGCGTAATAGCAAAACCTCCTAACTCTGAAGTAAAGGTACTCGTGCTATTAAGATTCAATGCGATTGGATTATTCAATACAATATATCCATTAGCATCAGTTGTAGAAGCACCACTTACAGATTGATTAACAACTCCATTTAATTTAATTTTTACCAATTCAAATTTAAACTGAGTTTCTAAATCCTCATCATACACCGCTAATGCAGCAGTAGAGGGATCAAATCGATCCTTCCTGTGCGTATCTGAATAAGCGCTAGAGTTAGTTGAAGTAACCGGGGCGGTACTAGGAATTTGACCATCAATCAAATTAATACTAAAAGTCTCATCTTGTACACTATTATTATCAAACGTTTTTTGAAGAATAAAAATTCGTTTTAACTTATCAGGATTAGTAGTATCGTATCTAGCGTATGTTATAAAACTCAATTGACCTAAAATAAATTCTAAGTCTCCATAAGTCAAATTAGAACCTGTAGGCGATATAATATCAATCTTAGAATTCGTTGGTTTTAATAAATATTGATGAAGTGTAGTGTCTAATACACTATCAGCAAACACAAATCCATCTAAATAGGCTATAATGGTTCCTGCTTTTTTAATAGCCACTTGTCCACTTTCCTGCACAATGGTCATTTCATTAGAACTATTCGCTTGATTTACTTGATTAAAGTAAATTCTTTCTTTAGTAAAATCGTAGTTATTAGGTAAGTTAAAACTTATTTTTTTGATGTCATTAGAGGTATTAGAACCCAAATCCAATTGTGCCCAAGGGCTTACATATTGAGTAGAGTTCTCTATATAAGTCACCGTTAAATCTGCCTTAATTTCTACCGTAGAAGTTGATACAGGTGAATCATTTCCTGCTCTATCTGTAGCAAACAAACTAACCGGATAAGTTGTCAAAGGAACTAAATCATGTCCTACTGCTATATTAAATACCCCATCTTCTTCAGCTGCATATCCAATATAAGTATGTCCGTCAATAGTTAAGGTTACTTTTGCATTAGGTTCAGCAGTACCCACTAACATTGGTCGTTTGTCATTGTAAGACGCAACGGGTAATGAAGCTGCAACAGGGGCATCTATTTCTCTAATAATGCTTCCCCTCAACATTTCTACAAAAGGTATGCTGTTAGATTGTGGCACTTTCATTTTTAACATAAACCTAGTTTCACCAACAGGTAAATCTGCAATAGTGATGGACCAAGTACCATCTGTTGCTACAGTGGTAGAATAATTATGGGTATACGCAGTTTGAGTGTAACTCGACAAATAACTTTCTGGAAAAGAACTAGACACTCCTGCTTTAGTTGAAATAACAGGATGATAAGTTGCTCCATAGGAAATAATAATCGTAGACCCTGGCTCACCTTTTCCTGTAATTATTTTTGTTGCACTTTTTGTATAAACATATCCAAGTGCTTGATTGTATAAATCTGTTTTTGAATAGGGATTTGAAATAGATGTAGTATAATCTATACCTTTACTTAAATAATAATCTGGATATCTATTATCAGCATCTTGGGTACTAAAATAGCGATGGTAACTATAATTTTGTTCCCAATCGGATTTATATCCATCATAGTTTAAACCCGTTGATTTAAAATATCGATAATCCCAATTATAACTTAATTTATATTGTGGCAAATCATACACATTAAAATTTTTGGTGAGTGCATCAATATTTTTTACATAATTCTGATTAATATTTCCATCTGCACTGTACCAAAAATCATAAGTGACTTTAGCAGTATACCCGCCATCTCTTAGAAATCCAATTACATCGCCCGGTGCGTATGTATCTGAACTATAATTCCAATCAAAAACTTGTGCGAAATTAGTCCCTACATAATCAATGGCCATTTTTTTAGACCAATTCCCATTAGCATCAACAGTCGTACTAAAGGTTTTACCCCCATCAGATCCTGTCAAGGTTATGGTAATACTTTTATTTGGCTCACCTGTACCGTATAAAGTTACATGTCTTGTATACGCTTTAAGGTCGTTAGATGTACCTGTATTCTCTACAATACCTGTTATATGAGGTACAGGAGGTATTACATTGATAATACCTAAAACCGGTGTACTATCTACACCATTCGTAGTTTGAACAATTTCAACCTTATGATTAAAAATAAGAGGACTAAAATAATTTTGTGATGTACCTCCAGATCCAGAAGATTCCCAATATTTTTGCGTAGTACTTTGCTGAAATATTAAATTAGTATCTGGTACAGTGACACTCCAAGCCCCCTCAGCTCCAACTGTAGTGGTCAAGGTATATTTAGGTCCTGTATAAGCAGCACCGCTTTGGTCAAAATTATAATCAATCCATGGTGTATAACTTCCCACACTCTGTCCTGGCGGTGTAGGATATTTATTATCTTGAATTAAATAGTTCAATTTAACTGTAATAGTACTACCTGGAATACCTACACCAGAAATTACAGGATTATCTTCTCTAATCCTTTGAAATCCACCAGTCCATCCTGAATTCATGTACATGGTGTACTTATCATTAGGATCAATCGGAATAGTATTGATTAAAACAGGAATATTCGGTTGTAAAATCTCAATATTAAAACGTGTTTCTTCACCAGAAAATCCTTGAGCATCTAATCCATAAACCTTAGCAGCGTAGGTTTGACCTTGTGGCAATGGATCTGTTATTTGTACCTGCCAATTCCCACTAGCATCAGCTGTTCCAGTATAGGTTTTTCCATTCACTTCTAATTTATAAGTATACGCTTCTTTAAAATACCCCCCAGAAGCACCAGTAATAAGAGGTGTTGGTAAATAAGTGCTAATTTTATTATGACCAGACAATAATGGTGTTGGATATGCTAAGTTCAATTCAGCACCAGCAGTATGAGTAGTATCGTATAAAATTCCATCAACTAATGGAGCCTGAGGTCTAATATGCAATTTAAATACAAATTCATAATCAAATACAACATAATAATCTCCTGGCTCAAGTACCCAATACCCTTTTCCAATTCCTTGACTAGGGGCATCTTTCTCTCCCCAAAAATCGACACCTCCCATATTCATAAAATTGGAAGTCTGTCCAAAATTAGTCGACCAATTTCCATTAGAGTCAACTACGGCACCTCCTTGCCAGCCTCCACCTCTACCCGAAAACGGATAACTTCCCATGTTATTAGCAGGTAAAGACACAGTACTACCATCATAATTTGACCCAAATATTGAAGCACATGTACCAGAACTAGTATAAGGGCAAGACATACGCATGGTAGCATAGGTCAAGGTAGTCGGATCTTTAAAGATTTCAATATACACTTGGTTACCTGAGACTCCCTTACCACTAAAACTTGGATTATCATCATACAAATCAATTACACCATCTTCTAAATAGTTCTGCAAAAGCGCTGGTGATAACTGAAATTTCTTTGAATTCAATGAACCTCCCTCTACAATCGCATTGATAATATCAACTCGCACTGCTTGCGTTATTGACGTTGAACCTGCAGTAGCTTTAACAGTAAAATTGTATACCGTTTTGGTCTCATAATCAATATAACCCAATTTCAAAGTCACTAATCCTGTTGAAGAATTAATGGACAAAAGTGATTCGTCGCCTCCTGTCTCTAAACTATAGACAATTGTACCACTTGTAGTACTAGCTTGAGCATTATAAACATTAGAAATATTTTCATTGGCTTGTGCTACAGCAGCAGAAGTGAAACTTACTGTTTGTGAATACAATTGGTTACTAAAAGCCGATAGAATTAATACAAAAACGGTAATAATTTTAAAAAATGTAGTAGAAATTTTCATAAAAAAATCCAGTTGAATTTGATTGATGTGGGGAGTGTATTTTTAACTTAACGTACAAATTTCCTGCATATTAACTTAATTCACTATGAAATGACAAAATCTATTACAATAAATAAATTGTCTAATATCCTTATTTCAATAGGTTTTTTTACTATTTTTGCAGGATTCCAAATCTTCTTTTTAAGAAAAAATTATCTCTAAAAAAAGATAAAAAAATGAATATTATATTAAATTGTCGTGTCTTGAAAAATATTTTTTTTATCATTCTAGGACTATTCCCTTTTTTTAATTACGCTAGTGATTTAGGTGACTACCAACTCAAATCAGTAAGTTCACACTACTATTATTACAACTTTTGTAAAAAGGGAGAAGAGCTATACATTGGATCCGATCATGGTATCTTGCAATTTGTAAACTCAAGCCAAATAAATATCGAAGATTCCAATCAAAAAGGCTATGTATATTTAGAAAATGAAAACATAATTGCTCATGGGACGTATATTAGTGGTACAGCTACTCCTCAGTTTGCTAATCTACTGCCACAAGGTTTTAAGAACAATGCAGTTACTGGGATTCCTTTTAAAAACTACATTTTAGTCATTTCAAAAGGACAATTATTTATTTATAAACGAGGCGCAAGAACGTATAGTGACAGTCTTAGCATCCGCTCCATCACTAAAAATTTTTTAGGAACTTACAATGGTATTTTTTATAAAGGTCAAAAGACACCTTTTAAATACACTAATGGTTACATCAGGGAATTTCCTGGAGAGAGTATAATTTGTTACGATGGACTGTACCGCCTATTTCCCAACAAAGCCATCTATTACGATAATATGAGTGGTCCTCAATTCAGCAATCTAAACTTAGGATTTGCCCGAGACATTTACAGAATCAACCCACAACGGTATTTAATTTTTACTACCACAGGATTGTTTAGTAGCAATTTAAGCAATCAAGCTCAACGTATTTTAAAGGTAACAAAAGGAAATGAGCCACGTTTTATCAACACCATGGATCGAGCTGGTGTTCCTATTTTCGTTTTTTTTAGCCAAAATAATACGTTATATCAATATACCATTAAGAGTGGCCAACTAAAAGTGGTACTTCAATTGGACAACAACTTAGGGGAAATAGAAGATTGTTATTTTGACCCTTATGAAATGGGTAAAATATACATTATTACCAAAGAGAAATTACTATTAGCCAACACCTCTTTAAGTAACAAATATAGTATTGAGGTACTGGAAGATCATTTAGATAGTAACCATCATTTAGTAAAATTCAATGATAGTTTTTTGATTCCGTCAAACTCAGGTTTATCAGTATACAATCTAACCTCCAATACTCTTGCCCGGAATATTATCAGAGACGAATTCAATAAAAGAGCAGTTTACGTTGCCAATGGAATAGTGTATTTAGGTACCATACATGGATATTACAAATTAAATCAAGCCGAAATCAATCGTCTTACTGCCATTGCTTCAGACGAAAGTGAAATTGCCATTGAAGACGCTTACAACTCCAACTATATAGTGTATTTGTTAGGATTAGTTTGTTTGATTCTTACAGTAGTTTGCGTAGTATTGTTTAAAAAATCAAAACAATCAATTGCTGCAGAAAGTAGTGTGTCAGAATCTGATATTATCCAATTCATCGAAGAAAACATTGCTTCTGTAACAATTCAAAATATCTGTGAGCAATTTAAAATTAATACACTCCAGCTGAACGACATCTTGAAAAGTGATAAACCAGGTCAACTCATTCGCAAGAAAAGAATGGAAATCGTAACCAAAATGCGCAAACAGAAAAAAGATATTGATGCTATTGCAACTACTTCGGGATTCTCAGTTTCCTATTTGAAAAAGATTAAAGCATAGACTAGAAAAATAGAAGATTTAGGAGTCATCTTTGGTGGTAAATAGGATATGTATTAAAACAAAACCTTAAGATTATTCTAGAGTTTTTTTTGAGGATTCAAATAAAGACGAAAATTTATCTATTTCATCAACTATCGATTCGATTATTTGGTCTGAATAGACTACGAGTTGAACCAATGACCTCAAGAGCAATCTTGAGGTTTTTTTGTGGACTCAAATAAAGACGAAAATTTATCTATTTCATCAGCCAAAGATTCGATAATTTGGTCTGAATTGGCTACGAGTTGAACCAATGACCTCAAGAGCAATCTTGAGGTTTTTTTGTGGACTCAAATAAAGACGAAAATTTATCTATTTCATCAGCCAAAGATTCGATAATTTGGTCTGAATTGGCTAC
>ERZ650301.164-NODE-164-length-16704-cov-15.258754_pt1 | contig 16704 bp, 16 predicted proteins | sample MGYA00376237_ERZ650301 | MGnify/ENA primary metagenome ERZ650301 (study PRJEB26733, sample SAMN07839255) | wastewater metagenome | biome: small river; feature: stream; material: water | place: USA: North Carolina | collected 2016-04-05 ...
GTAATACTTGCGATTTACTTCACGGTTTGCAACGGTATCCGCAACGGTTACTTTTCCTGTATTGCAAACTGTACAAAAAATCCTGCCTTAACCCTGCAAATGACCATGTAACGCAAGTTGCTGGGCTGTTGGCATTCGACTGGCAAATACCCACGCCCCTCCCCTGCAAAAACTGTAGAGCCACTGTGCAATGACAGCTATTGGGCAATAAATGCTCAATGCACTGGCAAGTTAATGGAATGAAATTTCTAGGCGCAATGGAAGAAAGTTAAGCTGTCTTTAGGCAAGATCAATTGAAACAGTTGTCGACTTTCAGGAAATTCATTAGCTATGGGAATGTCCAAAATCCGTAAACAGCAATTCTTTGCAACAAATCTGAACTGTGTGTTCTGCGGTGGCAGCATGCCTGCAACAACCATTGAGCATTGCCCACCTAAGTCAATGTTTGACAACAAGGAATGGCCCGAGGGATTTGAGTTTTCGTCGTGCTCCGCGTGTAATCATGGAACAAGTGACCAAGATCTCATCGTAGCGTGGATGGCAAGAGTCGATTTCACAGATCAGTCGCAGACAAGTGATCAACGAACCGAGGGGTTGTTGAAGCTAATGAATCTTCAACATCCAAATATGCTTCGAAAAATGCTGCCATCTTCCATCGAAGCAAGACGAACCAATCGGCTGTTAGGCATCACTCCCCCGCAAGGAAAAACTCATGCAGAGGCATGTGTCATCAACATTACGCCCGAGATGACCCATGCCATCCATACCTTTGCAAAGAAACTAGCAAAGGGTGTTTATTTCATGCACACACGGAAGATTTTTCCTAGTGATGGTTGCCTAATGCTCGGTTGGTTTACGAACGTGGAATTTGTCAAGAAATCTGGCTTTGTTCCATTTGATGTCATCAAAGACGTAGCAGGAACAATTCCACCAGTCGTAAGAAATGGGAAATCTCTCGATAACAGATTCAGTTACAAGCTCTCGATTTCTGCAAATTCTGACTTATTTGTTCTGCAAGCAATGTTTGGCAATTCATTCGGGTTGGTAATCTTTGGAGCGACTCAAGCTGGACAGCTAGAAGGCATCATTCAAAAAATACGCCTTAGCACTGACAAACTCGAAGGCCCCCTGACAGTGCTTCAGTCAACACTGCTTGATGTTGCTTAGCCGTAAAAAAGCCACGCATCAGTTCGATGGTGGCTATAGGAGTCGATTAAATCTCTACTCGCTTGATCACGGCTAGTTTCTGCTCTAGCGTGTAGCCCACTGTCCCGTATGAGTTGAACTCTGAGCCCCCACTATGGTGACCCGTAATGCTTTCAGCTAATCGGGTGGGGATGTCATTACAAGCCTTCATGCGATCAATCAATGCATGACGGAACATATGCGTTCTAAAGTTCAAGTCAAGCAAGCACTTATTCATAGTGGCTGAGCAAGTGGTGCTGCCGTTGTACCGAGCGTAATGAGGAACAAACCATTCACTGCCTTCTTCAGCAGCTAGCGCATGTAACTTTTTGGCAGCTTGAAGTGAAACACCAACTAACGGGATGCAACGAATGCTGGACTTGGTTTTACGGTCAGACAGTGAGTTCTTGCGTACCCACAAATGCGGAATCTCATGATCGAGAACGCAGTCTTCAAGTCTTGCAAAGATAGGCTCTGACAAACGTAGCCCTGTGTTCAGCTGAATCAAACCAACAAGTCTGTATGGCGCATCATGGTTAAGCAAGCGTTGTTTGACTGATTGGAGTAACTCAGGTGTGATGATTTCCATGTGTCGCTTGATTTCCCCAACGCCATGTATGAACATCGCTCGGAACGGACTCAGGCGGTCAATGTCTAAATGCCTGAACGCCAAGTTCAGTACAGCGTTCAATGTGGCAAATTGCTTGCGAACACTGGTTGGATTTAATCCACGGGCTAGTTGAGCATCACGGAACTGTGTGCCATGCATGTGCCGCAAATCATCAAGTGGCAAATCGCCAAATTGAACCTGAAAGTAGTTGAAATTTCGTGTTGCGTTTTCAGTGAACTTGCGACGTGCAGGTGCATTACTTTCCCGCATGTAAATCTCAAAGGCCGTAGCAAAGGTGGGCCTTGCAACTGTTCCCTTGGCGCTGATGTGATTGGCAATCAGTTCAGCAAGGAAATCCTCGGGAAAGTCGATACCTTTTATGTTGACCTGCTTACGTATGCGTGTGTCAATGAATGTGCTTGGGGAAGTTTGGATCTCGTAGGTCATAGACTCTCAAAAAAAGACTCTACTGTTACTGAATGAAAAACTGCACCCAGCAGCTGCTAAGCGCATGTTTTAGACGTTTACTTGCCAAAGCCCTCACGCAGCTTGATTGATGCAGTTTCGATTGCAGCATCCAACTCCCCGCTAGCTGCAATTGTTTTGAGTGCTTCGAGGGTGGACACAAGATCTTTCTCGTTGGCAACTTCGATTGCAAACTTACCCTTCGCCAGTTCCAACATACGTGCGCCATAACGTACGTTGATGGCGAGCTTGCCGTTGTCAGTAGCAAACCACCACTGCTTCACACGCTTGTTGGATTCGACTAGCTTGCGAACGCCTGTCTCAGCATCAACAACGCTGCGGAATTTAGTGACTGAAAAGCTGTCGCCGTTTTGCTGTGCTTTGGCGAGAAGGATTTGTTCTCCTAGTGCCTTGACCATCTTTGCTCGGCGAATTTGAACTCCTGAAACAGAAGTTGCTTTTTGTGCTGCTGACAGCTTGAGTGATGCGAGAGTTGCCATGTGCTTTCCCTTTCAAATGTTGATAAAGCACAGGTAATTTTGTGTTCAAGTAAACATTCATGCGACCTGAAACCCGTCAGATTGGCGGGTCATTGAGGGTATGAATTACGCATATGAGTCACCACCAAATGACACATGCCAAAAGTTGCCCTCGTGCACAGCGCGAAGTTCAACGCTATCTAGTGGAAATGTCTGATTTGATTTAACTGGGTAAGCATATGAGTTATCGAAATCATCCCTAGCCCAAGCATGCAGCTCGTCACCATGCTTGTGCATGCAGAAGATCAATGCATCAACACCTTGCGTATCCAAAACATGCAACTTGGTGGTCATGAAATCAAAAAACCATTTGCAGTCACGTCGCATGGCAAGAAACTTAACAGCGTTCGTTATGTGTACCTCTGGGGCGTAGACATAGAAGGCGCGAATGTTGTCTGCTCGCTTGATTTGGTCTTGAAGCAGATTGAGATCATCAGAATCATTCCAACTTCGACCCTCAGTTGTTTTTTGATTTGCAATCAGTTCTTTGTAACGCATGTAATTCCCTTTAGCGTATTTAGCAAAGGGGCACGGAATGGCTAAGTTTGGTAGAAATATTTACGGTTTTATTTGGTGCGGGATAAATACTTACGAGTTGCGATGAGTTGCTAGTGGTCTCAAAGAGACAAAGTTGCTCGTTACAAGTCACTCGTTTACGACAAATGAGAAGAAATGACTTGTGACAGGTAACAGCCAGGTAACAAGTGACGAGCAACAAGAAACAAGCAACGCCTTTCTTGACCTCGTTACTTGAAGTGACATGCGACAAGCAACGCACCTGCAACTCCAACAGCAACTAACCCAAGGAGAAATAAATGCTGAACAATAAAAAAACTCAAACAGAAATCGCCGTGCGATTTTTCCAAAATAACACCTATGGAACAAGTTACGCCAAAGGTAAATTTAGAAAGGCCATATATAACGGCACCATAGATGCCAAGCACATAAATCTCAAATACCTAATTGATCTATACAGCTATGAAGATTGGGCGAATACAGCAAAAACGGATTCACAGATGGAGATACTAGAGAACATCACATCAGAAGCAGACACACTCTACAGTTGGATGAAGTACTACGACCCCAATACAAAAGAAAAGCAGATGGTCACCGGTATGTGCCAAATTAACATGGACAGCATGAAAGTGATGGTGCTGATTTTTGATGAAATACACGGCGTTGAAGACAGATGGGACATAACAGCAAGGCCCTGCAAGCAAAGCACAAACGGACTAAAAACTCCACAACTACTAGCAACCAATGGCGATTTGGACAGCTGGTAATTTTCTGGGTCGTATGCAGCAGCCCCTCAAAACAGCCCTACAAACAATGATCTTCAAAAACCAGCAGCTCTAGTAGCTGAATCAAAAATAACGCTGCTGCGTTGCTCAAAGTAATCGCAGCAGCGTTGTCGTCTAAATCCCACATCGCTGCACGCAAAACAGCTAAATACAAACACATAAGAAAATAACAATATTCTTTCTGGCATTGAAATCATTGTGGATTTTTTAACCCGCCAGCGCATCAGGTTTCGGTCGCGTCTTTTTGTTTAAGAAAACACACTTGCTCGTGCGTTTTTATTTATCTAAAGGACACTACAAATGGCACAAGCAAAAACACTTACCCCAGCAGAATTTGATCAAGTTTTGAACTACATCGCAGCACGCAAATTTCCAATTCGTAATCGCATCATGCTGCTGACGGGTTATTGGTCAGGCATGCGAGTTGGGGAAATTGCAAGTCTCAAAATGAGCGATGTGATGAACGCAGATGGCAGCGTGAAATCTGAAATTCGTTTAACAGCGGAGCAAACCAAAGGGCGGCATCCACGCACTGTATTCGTGCCACAAAAGTTGCGTAACGAACTGCAACACTACGTAGACCTACGCCAACCCGTCAACGCCACACACCCATTTTTCATCACAACTGGTCGCAAGGGTTTTACCGCTAACGGCATGACACAGCACTTTTTCTGGTTGTTTAAGAATGCGGGCATTGCTGGGGCAAGTTCGCATTCGATGCGTCGCAGCTTCATCACAAACCTCGCCAACAAAGGCATTGGCGTTCGTGTGCTGGCAAGTCTTGCGGGCCATCGCAGCATTGCCGTGACCCAACGCTACATCGACGTGAATGACGACATGAAACGCAATGCTGTGGAGTTAATTTAAGAGCTCAAAATCTCAAAATGAGAGATTGGAGGAGACGTGAGCTCTTAGGATTAATCAAAGGTTGTTTGTAATAACGACTTTTTCCACGCCCATACAACCTGTGCTCGTTGTAGATCTTGCTGAAAATTTCAGACAAGAATTTTTCATAAGAATATATACAAATGCGGTCAACTGGAAGAGACTTTTTGCACCATTCGACTGGAGCTGTATTAAAGAATCGCATGTTCAGCTGGCACAGCAAGTCATGCTCAACGTGTTCCCGTTCAATTTCGATGATGACCGAATCAATCTGGCAATACGGACAAACTGCGGTCTTCTCATTTTCACTTTCATACCACTGCGTAATTTCACTGACATCAAAATGACGCAAACAATAGAAACATCCGCATTCTTTGCTTTCAGCCACGTATTGCCAGTTATTGACACAACGGCGATGATGAATCCATAACTCATGCTGACTCAAATCATGCAACATTTTTTCTCCTTGTCTAATAGGATTAGAGGCAGCTAACTCTCATGAGAGTTAGCCACTAGGGTTAAGCAATCACAAACAGTACGGGGCAACCTTGTCCAGCAAGACTTTGTTGCTCTCTAAGTCAACTGTCCAATCACCTGTCTTAGAAAACAGGTGCTTGATCAAGTCAAAGCATTGCAAGTAATCAGCAGGGATGCGATTGACATCACGAATTGCCACAATGTCATTGGCCTGTTTGAACGCATCGAGATAAACCCAAATGTTGTGATTGGTCAGCAATGCATTGCTCAAACTGTCATATTGACGCTTTTGCCAAATGCCCGCTTGCACATTCAACTCATTCATCATCAAAACTTTTCCCAACGGACTTTGCTGATGCGGGAATGGCAATGTGCATTTATCGTCGGCATATGAAGGTTGCTGAGGTGCATTTACCTTCTTGATCGTCCATGAAGAAGTTGAATTGCCAAAAGCTGGCGTCAATGCAACATCCTCAAAGCGGCCACCGTCCAAGAACGGACTGCTCGAATCGAAACTTACCTTCAATTCAGGATTTGTATTGCGCAAACCTTCTTGAATAGCAGTCAATGCAACAGCCCAAAACGGCGTGGATACGCCAAGCACATGCAACCAGTCCTGACCAGCTTCAAATGCATTGTCATCACGCATCATTAACAACACGGCAAGCATATTAAACAAACCGCCTGCCATGCCTGCTGAACCAGCCATTGCCCAACCACCTTTGCGGAACCATTTAACTTGATCCCACCAAGCAATTGCGTCAACAACTGTCTGACCACCTTGAATGACGTTGAGCCATTTAACGTGTGGTGGACTGAATGCATCAATGTAGCGAAGGTTTTGCACTGTCAGTGCAATCAATTGCTGAACAGTACAACGGTGGAACGGTGAGCTAAAGCCTTTCTTAGCTCGCGCCCACAGTGGCATGTCAATCGTCATCGCATAGTCACATTCCGACGCCAACCAGTTTGTGATCCATGCACGAGCAGCAGATTCATAGCGCCAAGCATTAACAGCATCAGCTACCTTCATCTGCTTGCTTTTAACGTATTTCAATCCTTTCAAAGTGCCTTTGCCGATTTGATAGCCACCGCTATCACCGACCAAAATACTTTGAGTACGCTTTGCTTTTTTCATTGCACGATGGGGTGCTTGACCAACTGGATACTGTCCAATGCTGTGCAGCATGAAGGGGTAGTGCCAGAGGTTGTTCGGTTCCCAAAAAATCAAATCTTGAGGAGTCGAACCAGATGGAAATCGACGCCCCTGCGGCAAGGGGGTGGCTACTGTTGAGATGTAGCCAGTGTTAACCGCAGGGAGGTAGATTGCATAGCTAGGGCTATACAAGTTCATCGTTTACTCCACCATCTCTTCTTCTGTTTGATAAGAAGGGTCGTCCTCAGGAGACGCTTGATTACGCACTAGTTGGTACTTTGAGAAGGCTTTTTTATAGCGTTCGCCCGACTCATCACAGAACGGAACATGCAACTCGTAAGTAGCAGCATCAGTCTCGTACGAGAATTTCAGCAAACCTGCATAGACCTGAATCACAACATCGTTGATCAAAGGCAGATCACCCATTGCATGCATTGCTACGGCAAAGTCTTTGCTCAAAACTGCACATGGTTTGCCATAACCATCGCCATCGTTGATTGGCACCTTAACCATCAAATCAAAATCGTACTCAGCCCCCTTCTTGAAGAAGTTAACTTGAACCATGCTACGTTTGAATTCCAATTCCAAAATCGTTTGGTGCGAGCGCTTGATATGTTTGCCGTGGCTCTCGATCCAATTGTTTGTAAAGCAAGCGTTGAACTCTTGGATCCATGAAGGACTTACAGAACGCTCCCACAGCGGCGCTGTATTGCTCAAATCAGCAACGTCAACTTGACTGAATGACTCTGTTTGTGTGGACTCCGCATCCATGAACACAACGATGCGATCGGTTTTTGAGTCTTTATCAGGCGCAACAGATTCCAAAACCAACTCATGCGAATAAGTGGTGCCATTTGCAGGGAAGATCTCGTGGTCACCCAAGTCTTCCAGTTTATAAGACTTGAACATGCGAGGACTGATGACTTTCTTTTCTAGCTCGCGACGCGAAGTAGCAGACAGTTGCAGATCGTAGTCAACCTCTTCAATCACTTGTTCTTTCGGCTTTGCCACTGTCACCAAACAACTGTCTGTACGGATCGAGCTCAACAAAAACTCATCCTGACCAGATTTGTAGATGACGCGACGTGCAACATGGCACTTCTCACCATCGGAAAATTTCCCTGCCTCTTCGATCAATGACTTGTAGGCGTGCTGCAACGAGTTGGGCAAGCACTGCGTTGCGATAGTTTCAGCGATGACACGCAAAGCTTTAGGACACGAACCGAAATTCCCGCCATACTGCTTGGCAAGGGACTTGTTGATCAACGCTGTATCTGTGATCTGGTCCACCACAACATATTTCCCGTTGCTGGTTTGGCTGATCAAAACTAGTGAGCAATTATCTTTATTCAAGATCACGTTGCCAGAAAAGGTAGCCGTTGGATAAGTGGTCGAGCTTTGAAGCAACTTCAAACCTTCTTGAGACAATTTGGCAATTTCTTCCACACCTTGTGTTGCAGTTGTCTTGCACAACTGCAAATCTGCATCGAGGTCGGACACATTTTGACCAGAATTACCTTTCTTGTTGACGTCAATCAAACCGCTGATGCCACCCTTTGCTTCAACAAATGCGACTAGTTCATCAACTGTATTGACGGCATACTTTTCAGCATTTGCTTTGTACTCATTCAAGATGGCATTCATTGCACGGGAATTGCGATTGAACTTGTTAGTCATCACGCTAGACTTTTCGACACCTTCCCACACAGTTGCAAGCAACGGTGCGAAGTTGGTGCCATGATCCACTTTCGTTTTGAACGATTTGCTGAGTTTCGATGAGCAGATCGAATCCAAATAGCCTTGGATGGAATGCGCCTTGAGCCAGAACAGCACCAATTCGACCAAGTGCGTGTAGTGCGACTTGTTGCTCAGCTTGTACTGTTTTTCAACATTGGCAGCAGATTGCTTCATGTTGTCCAGCTCGACGTTCATTGCCGCCGTTTGTTTCTGCACCGCGACTTCGTCGGCAACATAGTTACCAGCGATTGCAGAAGTGTCATCGTTGATCACTGCCGCGTCAGTAATTGCCAAGTTTGTTGTAGTGGTGCCCATTTCCACTGTTGTTTGGGCATTCAATGCTTGTTGCATGTGATGTTTACCTTAGAAAGTTAGTTGAGTTGGTTGATATGAGTTATCAAGCGTTTAGCAGTGTCTTTCGGCGCGGTAATATCCGTTAGGGTTTTGATTTAGGAGCTGCACCCTATGTCAGTTGAGTTCTATTACAAAGGCTTATCTATTGAGGAGCACATATATCCTCACACCCCTTCCGAATCTGTTCGGTTAGCCAAGAAAACGCTTTATGAGTCTTGGTTCGACACGCTACAAACTTCGCCTTGGTACACGCAAATTTGCGAGACAAAAATTTTTCCAACCGATGCCTCTAAAGATACATGGAAGCATTTTGGAGACCTGAGAAACCTCACTTTTGAACAATGGTGGTTGAAGACTGGATACAAAATCTTTTCGGAGAAACGGCCGTACAGTCCAATAAATCAGGTCACTTTGGACTACGCCATACACCGCGGAAACGATGGTGACAGACCACCTAGCTTGATCCTTGAAATTCCGCTAAACCTATCACCTGCTGAGTTAAGTCGCCAGTTCGATAAACTTGTTGAAATGCATATGAGCTACGTCATAGAAGTTAAAAAAGATAACGTAAATTCAAATGAGCAAAAGCCTTCGATAACTGCACATGATAGTGATGACTTGTTTTCTGCTACTAGAAGTTTTAATCGGTGGCAGCACAGCACTGCCGAGATTCATCAGCAACGCGATACGAAGATGACGTATCAACAGATTAAGCATTGGCTCACCATATTCAAAGCTTGGGAATCTGCAAGGCTCGGTAATCCCAAACTTACGCAGGCCCAATTTGCGTTAGATATGAAACTAAGTCCTGAAGGTAAGCGCCTCTACTACTCTTCTAATGACCTGACTGGTAGAGGGGAGCAAAAACTTGCTAATGCAACTAGTGAACAACTCAAAATGGCCCGCGCCCTAATGGCTCATGCAACGGAAGGTGTATTTCCTTGCACGGAACCTCATCAGTGGGCGACGGGGCAAAGCAGGAAGAAGCGTAAATCCAACGATGAAAGTTAACTCTCAATATGAGAGTTAGAAAACATACGGGAAAAACGCAGTATTAATAAAGCGTGTCGATAAATATCTACACTTTTACAGATCGAATCGGACTAGGCGATCACCATTTTGATCGCCTAGTGCAATCGTCGCTTAAGAAATTCTCTTATACGCCACTGGTAATGATGCTGTAGACCTCAACACCATCGACAGTCCTGCTTCGAATTTGATAAGTAGCATTTGCGCCTGAGTTCGTCCAATTTGTTGACGTGCCACAGCTATTTATGGCAGTGCCAGTGCAAGGGAACGTTATGGAACTCGCTGTGTATGGAACAGTTAGCGATGTTGTTCCACTTGTCGCATTGTTATAGCCCCAATAAATAGCCACAGACCAAGGATGCACGTTACCCGCCGATGTACCGAACTCAACACTTGTTGATGTTGATCCGTTGAAGCTCGGAAGCTGATTTTTTGTCGCTGCTGAGAATGTTGGATAGTATGAGAACGCTGTCGCTTCAGCAGTTGAAAGAGGTCGGGTTGGCAAACGATTTATATAGCTAACTGTGCTGCCATCTGACAATGTGATTTCAAAGGTGTATGGCTCACCTTCCCCAATTGATGTCAGGTCAGAATCTGACAAGTAGTTACCGACTGCCGTAGCTAGACCAGTGTATGAGCCAGTATTGTTAACACCCGCTTGGAGTGTCCGTCCATCGTTACCAATTTTTGCTAGGTAAGCAACTACGTTCGCTCCAATAGTGTTGTATGAATTCGTATACGAATATGCCAGCGTAATAACGCCCATGCAAGGTGATGGTTCATCAACGTTTGCCCAGTTACCAGCTGAATTATTTGTAATGCGTTCATAGGTGGTGACTGGCAAGTAACTGCCACATGTACCTGCAGCTTTCTGAGCCAAATAGACACCACCAGCAGGCAACCCTTTGCCCGTTACTTTAGCCATTACTGGTTTCCTGTGTGTTGCATCAGTGGATGATTGCAAGTTCATGACCTGAAGGTTTAATCCTGTCTCAGTTCGAGTTCCACCAGTAGCAAGATTTGTCGTTTGCTTCACAGTAGGAAGAATAAAGCTAGTGAAGTCTCTTTGATCTCCAACAAATCTGTATCCAGCGTCACTGCTTGAAACAAGATTGGTAATTTTTTTAACCACGATGAATGGAGTTCTTATCGCATCACCAAGTTGATCCACTGTGCCATCAGCAAACTGGATTGGAAACTTAACTGCCCACGTCGTTCCTTGTGAGTCAATTGGGCGAATGATTTTCGGTTTTAGAAATTTTGCACCATCATATTTTGATTGCGTCAGCATGTACCCAAACAGACCTGCATAGTAAGAGTTGGTGTGACTCAGCGCAGGGTCGTAATTTGAGCTGTTCCACGTATAGCTAGAGTGTTTAAATCCATCCGCTTGTGTGTAATCACTGGTAACAACAAACTTAGCATCAGCACATGCGGATGCCGGGCTTTGTGGTGTTCCTCTACTTGCTGCTGGAAGTGCAAAGCAAGATTCTAAATTTGCACGAAGTGTCTCTAGATCTGTTATGCCGAGTGAAAGACTGCTCGTTCCAGCAGTCAGGCTTGATGCATTACCTGCAGTCGGCAACTGCCCCGCTTGCAGCACCAATGTTGTGTAAGGTGTTGTTGCACTACTGCCAGCGACCAAATCGTTACCAACTTTTCCAGCCGATGTTCCCAAAATGACTTGACCACTTGGTTGAATCGTTGCACTCACGTTATCAAGCATCTTGTCCAGAGAGGCCGTATAACTGCTGCTCAATAATGAACCTGTAACGCCATGCACGCCCATTACGCCAGAAAGTGCGGCTCGATAGGCTGTGTCTGCTGCATCAATTGCTGTTTGCGTAAGACTGGTTTGATTTGATGGGTTAGAGATTAAATCCAACGGATTGCCAGATTGACTAAGTGAGGAGGCAATTGCGTTTGTTAACTGCGTTACGTTCGCCGTACCTGATCCTGTCGCTACGCTTATCAGTGAGATTGCGGAGTCGGCACTTTGGCCGTCTGCCTTGATAACAAAGGGTGGTGTAAACCTTGTCGCATCATAAGAAATTGAGTAAGTCCCATCTACGTTTGCAGTCGTTGTCCCAACAACTGCCCCGAGAGAGTCCTTGACTGTAATGGTTGCTCCAGAAACCGGCGCACCAGTAGCCACAGTTCCCCCTAGTGTGGATTGCGATGCGCTACTGCCACTGCTACCACCGCCTCCGCCACAGCCGACAACAGCTGCAAGCAGGGTCAAAACCGCTATCGATTTTCTTTTCATGCAAATCTCCAAAACGCAATTTATTGCCAATATGGCAATTATATTGTTGCAGATTTGGCAATTGATTTTCTACGGGAAATCGCTAATTTTGCGAATCTTCCCTTAAAGATCTCTTTTGGGGTAGTGACGTAACAGCGTGGCAGAAAGATGTAAAACTATCCATGTCCCTGTAATGTCGCCAACAAACATAGGGATGGCATTAGCATAAGGATCCTTAATTTTGCCTAACGCTAGTAGTAATAGCGTATGAGGAATAACGTTGCAGACTGCACCAATTAACGAAAAAACCAGCAGGTGTAATGGACTAAGACCAGCTAAATCGTTTGGCAAGCGCAACATACGTATACAAACGGCCACGGCGATAAGTGGCCCTGCACCTGACAGCACCGAAAACGAGGCGTTTTCAATGAAGTTGAATCCGTAAATGGGGTTGCTGGTTAGGAAAGTACCAAGCATCAAACCTGCTGCTGCCGCTGGTCCCATGACCAATACGGTCAACAACCTAATGGCTGCAGGTAGAAAAATCCAACAAACAAAGCTAGAAACCTCTATTGATGCAAAGATCCAATCGTTCAGTCGATACAGAACAGTCCAAAGCAACGTTGCAATTGCTGCATGGACAACCCACTCTTTGTAGCCTGCATCGCGCATGTGTCTACTTTTTGTTAGCAGTTTCTAGGCATTTGCCCATTTGAGCAAAGTAGTCAGTTGCAAGTTTTGTTGGCTCTAGATACTTGACTCGATTGTCAACTTCATCTGAGACCACTTCGATTACGCCCTTTTTACGGAGCGATTTCAGTCTACGGTGTACTGTTGTCCCAGACACATCCGATGACATCGCCATGGCCTCCAAGACGGTGACTTGTTCGCCTGAGTGCCAAGCTGCCGCTAATTGATTAAGCAAACGTTCTTCCAAAGGATCAATGTCTGGAAAAGCAGGCATTTGCCTAAGCGCCTGAACTAGATTCAAGAACTTGAGATACGTGATTGATTGCTTGGGTTGCTTAGACACAGTCAAAGTTTACAACTTTCGCGAAACTCTCAAAATGAGAGTTAGCTATCGTCCCGTTACTGGTCGTTTATCTCAAGCCAATCGCTCAGCAGCCATGGTCGCAGTCATCTTGGAATAGTGCTGCTCCAACATGCCCACACTCGTACCCATCTGCTTAGCCAAGGTGTGCATGTCCATCTGCCCGTCCATCAAGCTCATAGTGGCGTAGCAATGCCGTAGCGAATACAGACTGCGGTTCTTGCCGGTGATCGCATCAACACGCATGCCACAGTCTTTCATCAGCAGCTCGAACGAGGTGTGCATACTGGTTGGGCGCTGCCCTGTACTGAGACTAAACACATAAGCATCACTCTTGGCTGCAATAGCCTCGTTCAAGTTAGCACCTACTCCTTGTCTTACTGCCAGTCGCTCTAAAGCACTAGCAGCACGATGCTTGGCAATCAACCAACGCCCACCAGTCTTGCCACTTACCCAGATACGTAGGTAACGCACATCCGTCTTGCCGTCTTTGTACCACTCGATGTGACGCCATAGCATGTTCATACTTTCACGACCAGAGCGCATGCCGGTTGTCAGCAGCAGCTCCACATAGTCACGCAGTAGCTCCCGCATCTCCATATGGTTCTTGCGTTCAGCCAGCAAACACCACTTGGGCATGTACTCAAGCAAGTGCTTCAACTCATCCTGTGTGAAGGCTGGACGGGGTGAACCTTTCTTGCCCTTACGACTTAGCTTGGGAATGATCACCTTGTCGCTGATGGAGCCTTGTTCAATCGCAAGGTCAATGACCCGATTAAACGCACTGCTGTGATTTGCCAGTGTGCTGCTAATGGGAACCTTACCCATCTTCTGATTTCGCCATGACTCGTATTCAGCAACCTTTTGGGCTGTGATGTTTGTGAGCATCAACTTACCGAAGAACGGAATCAGGTAGTTGTTCATGGCTCTGATGTAGTCCATGTTGGTGTTAGGCCGAATGCCTCGTTCAATCTCAATCTTCAGCACACGGATGCATTCATCTGCCAAAGTACCAAATCGAACCGATTTCTGTGGCAAGCCCTCCTCTTCCCGAAAACGTGCCTTGTCGTAAAGCTCTCCTGCTACCTTCTTGGCCCAATCAAGCTGTCGCTGCTTTGTACTGACGCAACGCCACTTGCGATCAAACAGCTTGTAGCGAACTTGCCAGACTCGGCTTGTGGGTCTCAGATACAGCACTAGTTCACCATCACGCATGTGGTGAGTTGTTTTCTTTCGATTGGTTAGGTCAAGGTGTCTGAGTAGCGATGGCGCGAAGGATGCATTGACCTGCAGGCTGTGTGCCAAGTGCGAAAAATCGTTCTGCGTTTGCTTCAAGTTCTAGCCCAAAACACACAGCGTAATTCCGCGTGTGCAGCTGGGCAACCTGAGCCCGAGTAAATTGGCGGTGCATTTGCTAGGGGTTGTGATGTCGTGTTACACGACATGCATTTCGCTACGGCAATGCACTTTCTAAATGGGTAACAAACTTTTTCAGCGTGGGATTAACCAAAGTTTTGTCCAAATAAAGTGCTCCGTAATCAATTGCTTCTGCAATTTTGTGAGAATCATCTAGCCTCTTTTTATAGACGCAGCCAACACTCTGGAGCACCTTAGAAATTACTTGAGCAGGATGTGCAATTGTTTCAACATCAATTACATTGAGATCAAACCCAATAACACTTGTGATTTCTTCGTTCGTTAGTGCTGTACTGTAGTATTTAAAGAACTCAGGCACTAAAAGAAACCACGCCTCGAGCTCTTCAATGGCAATAGTGATACCAATTTTTACTTGTGACTCCTGCTCGAGTTTTTGAGCAAACAAATCTACTGCGTCGGGATTGATGGGGCTTTTTGAATTTGATCCTGTAAATCTGTCTCGCAAACCGAATACAGCGTGAAATCCTTTTCTTTTAAATTGCTCGATGTTTTCAGCAATAAAGCTATTTACTTTTTCATCGTTGCCTACATTGATGATGTGTATGTGATGTGTTGCATCATCAGCTGGGACCCCACGCTCCCCAACCTCTATTAAATCGCCACCATGCAGCTTAACTAGTGTCAGCCTGTATTGGGCCAATGCCACCAAATGCTCTACAAATTTTGCAACAAAAACTTGCTCCGTCTGGCCTTCAACAATGAATAAAGTTTTATGCATTACTTATCAATCTTCATGCCTTTTGCATAGAACCCTTTAGCAAAGAAGTCGAAGTTGTTAAATCCGTATTCTTCAAATTCAGCAAATTCATTTGGGTGATTACGTTGGTTAAACACCTTGACCATGCCTGCTGTTCGTTGAATGACTGACCAATAACTGAGAGGCACTTCATTCATAACAAAGCGATCATTAGTAGTCATGACTAATTGAATAAAGCCTTGTTCAGCCTCTTCAATCAAAATCTTTAATAACTTAGTTGCGCGATCGAAATCTAGTCCTTCGCCAACATCATCTATTAGAAAAATGCCACCCTTTTTCAATAAGCGTATGTAGTGCAGAAAAATCAAAGTAGCTAAGGCTCGCAGCATGCCGGTGGATATTTCATTCTGCATTAGCTTTTTAGGCACCCCCTCTTCAAGCAAGTAAACAGCTTGTGGGGCATTTGTCATTGCCAATGGCAAATTCATTCCCTGCTGTGGAGCAAGCCCGAAATCAGTAATCTTGTAGCCAATACGAACCATGTCATTGATTACAGGTCGAACAAAATTGCGCCCCCATCGATCCTTCGCAGATTTAATAATTAAATGCAAATTCAGCGGCCCAGCCTCAACAGCATCTTTCGCTAACTTACCCTCAAAAGCGGTAAGCGCATGAGTTTCCAACTTCGATGACTCAAAGTACTTAACAGTCTTAGCCCAAAGATGAAGGGGTTCGAAAAATGGGTGTTGATCAGCATCCCGTCGGGCAGAGGCGGCAAGATGAATCTCAGGAATTTGCACATCAATCGAAATGCCTTGTTGCTCAAACCAAATCGATGTTTTTCCGCCCTTTCCTCGATTCAACTTTATTACATCATCAATTGCTAGCGACTCCTTAACAACCTTCATGTCAGAAATCTGAAACGAGTAAACAAGTTCAGAACTCTTGCCCTTGAATACGGCAACATAGTCGCCAGTAACCATGCCATTTGGCTGTCGAACACCCTCCAACAATCTGGCAAGGCCATCAATTACACGCAGAACACGAGATTTACCTGTCGAGTTTTTTCCAACGATAAGATTTATATCGATGAAATCAATCGCATCGATCTTCCACGCAAATTCTTTGTCTTCGTATTCGGTGTAAGTGATGCTATGTAGCTTCATTTCGTACTCATTTGGGGTTGTATGCCTCTAGTCTAACGTCATGAACGACTCCCAACTCCCGCCAAACTTTCTGTCAAAACGAGAGTTTTGCCTGCACCGACCCAAAAGCCACCGGATAGACGCAGAGGACAAAGTCATCTCTGCACCTAGGGCCACCTCTCTCAAGCCCTGCCCCCTCGTGCCGATACAACAGACAAGCAAAATCTCCCAACTGTCCGACCACGACAACCCCATCCTGATAGCCGCCCACAACACACCATCGAGCAAGTTTTCTCATAGCCAGCCAAAACGATGAAAAATCTGTGTCATAATATCGGTCTTCTCTCCCGTGCCCGGGTGGTGAAATTGGTAGACGCAGGGGACTCAAAAT
>ERZ650301.165-NODE-165-length-16703-cov-9.173414_pt1 | contig 16703 bp, 18 predicted proteins | sample MGYA00376237_ERZ650301 | MGnify/ENA primary metagenome ERZ650301 (study PRJEB26733, sample SAMN07839255) | wastewater metagenome | biome: small river; feature: stream; material: water | place: USA: North Carolina | collected 2016-04-05 ...
ACGTGGTAGCCCACATACTTGCCGTCACCCAAGGTGTAAGACAAAGCGCCCGAAGAATCGCGCACACCCATGGTGATTGAGCCCGCAGCTTTGACTTTGGCGAGGGTGTCATTGGCTTGCGCAAACGCGCTGCCTGCCAACAGGGCCGTCACAGCGAGGGTGAGGAAATGCTTTTTCATGTGAAGCTCCAGAGTAAGTGGTCGTTTGGAATTTCACATTCTAGAGACAGTTCCCACTCGGGAAAGTCCTAGGCAGAAACAGACAGGTTTAAGTTTTTAGCCCCTTTTTAAGGCGTTGCGTTTCCACATTTCCCAAGGTCGGTGGAGGTGTCTGTCATTCATGTCGGAGGTCGCTTTGGCTTCTGCGTCTGTGAGGAAAGTGATTTCACCGAAACGCGAGGCTTCACTTTGCAGGCGGGCGTTGCTCTCGGTATAGATGGCACGAAACACAGCTTGTTGGATGGCGTTACCCACGGTCACACTGCCGTGCCCACGCATGAGTGCCACATTGGATTGACCGAGCACTGCGGCCAAAGACTCCCCCAAGGCTTGGTTGCTGATCAACAAGTCGGAGTTCTCACCTGCACTGTGACGAATTTCATAAACGGGTGTCACCGCACCTAAAAAGCCACTCATGTGGCAAATAGGGCGCAAGCGCGCACCCGTGACGCCAAACGGAATAACTGCTGGTGAATGGCTGTGGACGATCGACATCACATCAGGGCGGGCTTTGTAGATGGCGCTGTGGATGAAACGCTCCACGTAAGTGCGGCGACCCTGCGCATCGTGTACGTTGCCGTCCAAATCGACCTCCACAATGTCTTGCACTTCAACCAAAGCAGGCGCCATGCTGCGGGCAATGAAAAATCGCTCGGGATTCTTTGGGTGACGCACACTGATATGGCCAAAGCCATCCAATACGCCCTCATTGACCAAGATGTGGTTGGCTAGCGCTAAGTCTTCTAAGATTTGTGTTGTCATGGTGTTCTCGTTATTCTGCTTTGATGCCTGCATAGGCCGCCACGCGAGCCCAGCGCACCAACTCGGCGCGCATGAAATCTGTGCCATCTTCAGACGATGTGAAAAAAGGCTCGAAGCCTAGCTTTTCAAACTTGGCTTTCATCTCAGGTGTTTTGCCTACCTGCACAAATGCCGCGTTGAGCTTTTTCACAATTGCGGGCGGTGTGCCAGCAGGTGCATAGACCGCAAACCAATTGGCCAAGTCCACGCCCTTGTAGCCACCTTCTGCCAGCGAAGGCACTTGCGGCAAATTGGGGTTACGTTGGGAAGCAGCCATGGTCAGCGCACGAATGCGCCCTTGCTGAATGTAGGGCAAGGCATTTTGAACTGGGCTAAACATATAGGCGAGTTGCCCACCGACCAAATCGGTCATCGCTTGTGATTGACCTTTGTAGGGAATGTGATTGGTCTTGGTCCCTGCCAGTTGATTAAAAAATTCAGCATGCAAATGCTGCGGGCTACCCATGCCAGCAGAGCCATAGTTCAACTCACCCGGACTGGCTTTGGCCAAGTCCACAAACTCACGCAAATTGGTCGCTTTTACAGAGGGGTGGACCACCAACACCGAACCGGTTTGCCCCACCAAGGTGACGGTTTGTAGGTCTTTGAGCAAGTCATAAGGTAACTTGCGGTACACCGCCACGTTGGTCGCGATGGTTCCGGGTGAAACCAGCAGCGTGTAACCATCGGGCTTGGCCTTGGCCACCATTTCTACGCCGATATTGCCACCTGCGCCCAAGCGATTTTCAATCACCACCGGTTGACCTAACACCTCGCTGACCTTTTGTCCTAAGGTTCGCGCCAGTAAATCTGTGCCCCCGCCAGCGGCAACGGGCACGATGATTTGAATCGGCTTGTTAGGAAAGTTTTGCGCAAAGCTTGGACTGACGGTACTGAGCAAACTCAATACACCGACAAACACCCATTGGAAAATATTCTTCATGTCGGTTCCTTGTTCAGAGGTTTAAATTTTGAAAGCTTCGAGCGATTCTGGCGCAAACAACTCGGCCACATCCAATTGGCGAGGAGACAAACCTTGCTCATGGTGGTAGCGTGTGAATGTCTCTAGTGTTTTTCGATTTTTTTCTAAACCGTAAGACCACCAATCGTCGCCAAACTCACGGCGCGCATCTTCCACATGTGCAGTCAACCAAGGCAACATCGCTTTGAGCGCCGCAGTTTCATACAAGTCTTCATACGTGCGGCGCTGTGCTTCGATAAAGGCTTTGGTCAACGACTGCGCAATCCAACGATTGGCTTCATACACCTCGCGGCGAATGACCACCGTGTGCATGATGGGAAAGATGCCCGTTTCGCGGTAATAAGCACGCTCGACGTCCACATAATTTTCAAACAAGCGCTTGACCTTGCCATCGCCTTTTAGGAAAGAAGATGGCATGCGCGCGGTGTACAGCGCATCCAGCTCACCCTCGTGCAACATTTGCGATAAGGTTTGCGTGGGACCAATGGGATTGACTTGAATATTTGGCGGCAATTGCAATTTCATTTTTTCAATGCGCCCCGCCTCTTCCTCGCCACCAAACAAATACGGTTGCGCATCCACGGGGACACCGTAGTGATCAGACAAGATGCCACGAATCCAAACAGGCGCCGTCATTTGGTATTCAGGGCTGGCGATGCGCTTGCCAATCAAGTCTTTCGGCTCTTTGATGCCACTGTTTGCATTGACATAAATGCACGAGTGGCGAAAAAAGCGCGAAGGGAAAATTGGCAAGGCCACAAACGGACGCTCGGGTTTTGACAGCGTCACGCAATAGGACGACAGTGACATTTCAGCCACGTCAAATTCTTGAAAACGCGCCATGCGAAAGAAGGTTTCCTCCACAGGCAAGTTCAAGTAGTTCAGGTCAATGCCATCGACAGGCACCGTGCCATCCATCAAGGCGCGCGTACGGTCATAGTTCCAGCATGCAAAGCTCAGTTTCAATCGACTCACACCTTACTCCTGTTGTTTGATGCCAGCGCTATAGACAGCTTTGCCCAAGCGCTCGTTTTCGTCCAAGATGGCCCGACCATACTCGCTCGCGCTACCGCCAATGGCTTCGATGCCGGCGTTACTTAAAATTTGGATGGTCTCTGGCTGCTTGGCGACAGCCGTCATTTCAGCACTGATGCGGTCTATCGCGACTTGGGGTGTTCCGGTCGAGGCCAACACGCCAACGATAGGGGCAAAGTCAAAACCGGGAATCACTTCGGCCAGCGTCGGTACGTTTGGCTCTTGGCTGGAGCGCTTGCCTGCGTTATTGCCAACCAAACGCACCTGACCTGCTTTGACGAAACCAGACAGTGACGGCAGTGCAGAGAACAACATATCTACTTGACCGCCAATTAACGCAGGCACCGATTGGCCTGTGCCTTTGAATGGGATGTGCGTGATATCCAAAGACAAAGACGCTTTGAACGCCTCCATGCTCAAGTGATGTGTACTGCCAATGCCCGAAGACCCATAAGTCAACATGCCGGGTTTACTCTTGGCCAAGGCGATTAATTCACGCAGGTTGTTGGCGGGAATTTTGGGATGCACAGCCAGATACAAAGGTGCGCGTGCAGCCAGTGAGACGGGGACAAAGTCACGCTTGTAGTCATAGCTGATCGTTTTGTAGAGCGCAGGGTTGATGGAAAACATGGAACCATCGGTGACCAAAAAGGTATAGCCATCTTTCGGCGATGACGCCATCGCTTGTGCAGCAACAACTCCATTGGCCCCGGGTTTGTTATCCACGACCACCGGTTGCCCCAAACGTTCACCTAAGCGTTGCGCATAAATACGCGCCACGGTGTCAGGCAAACCGCCAGCCGAATACGGCACGATGAATTTGATGGAGCGGTTGGGGTAGCCCTGAGCTAAAGCGCTCGATACAGCGCCAGTTGCCGCGACGGCGAATGCCACGGATTGGAGCAAACGGCGACGTTGAATAAGGATAGATTTCATGGTTAGTCTCCTGATTATTTTTTAGTTAAATGGGTTCGGCGTTGTAGTCACGCCAATCCACCTCTTTGGGAATCACGGCTTGATAGGAACACATCGAGCTCGGGATGCGCAGCGGGCCAACCCCAATAGGAGGCTCACCTTTGATGAAGCTTTGAACGGCATCCACCATCTGACGGCGGAATTCCACGATGGCCAAATCACTTGCACCCAAACGGTCATGGGTGCGATCTGCAATAGGTCCCATGGTCACCCACATGGCCATGTCTTGGTTAGGGATACCAGGAATTCCGGTGAAATTACCCGCCTTCATGGCTTGACGGTCTTGCATGAAATCATTCTCGACTGTGCGTACAGGATTGAACTTCGCATCCACATCGACGCCGACTTGAGCACTCAAGAACTGCCGCCATGTCGCAGTTTCTGGCGTCGTCGCAGGGTCGCCCCATGCAATGAAGTGAAATGCGGTGTGTGTGTCGTCAATGGCGGTATTGATGTTGGCCACGTTATAGAGGTTATTGGGGGGGATCAAGGCCGACGCAGGTGCCACAAACACCGTCGAGCGCACATAGTCGTGGGTGGCGGCATTGTGAATAGGGCGGCGAATGGCGGCATAGCGGAAGCCATAGGCATCACGCTGGGTTTGCATGCGCGGCGCCTTGTCGGTCGAAGGGCGCAACCAATTTTTGTCCGTCGCCTTGGCACCGTCCACACGGGCTGGCACCATGTCTGAAGAATGCAAGCTAGAGCTGTGCGCCGAGTCAATTTGACCCTCCAAAATTTGCGCCCAGTTGCAAGGAATGATGATTTTGGCAATCGACACACGCACATCTTCTGTCGGCGCCCAAGGCGGTGGTGTGAATTCAGTTATGGTGTCAGCAGGCCCCATGTAGGCCCACACAAAACCTCCCCACTCTTTGGTGGGATAGGCCGTGTGCTTGACTTTGCCAGCCATACCACTGGCCACAGGTTCTGAACTCATCTCAATCACATTGCCAGCGACGTCCATCTTCCAGCCGTGATACAGACAACGCAAACCACAGTTTTCGTTGCGGCCATAGACCAACGATGCTCGACGATGCGGACAGTACTCGTCCATCACGCCCACGCGGCCCTCGGTGTCACGAAAGACCACCAAATCTTCGCCCAGCACGCGCGCACGGATGGGTTGACCATCAGGCTCACTCACCTCTTCCAATAAACAAATGGCTTGCCAATGACGACGCATCAGCTGACCCATCGGGGCCTTGCCTTCTACGCGACACAACAAATCGTTTTCTTCCGGCGTCAGCATAAATTTCCTTTTTTGGACTTGCAAAAAAATAGTTAGTTGACTAAGATTATTTGAATTCTTGATCTATGTCAACTCAACCCCTGTCACACAAAGCACAACTGTTTTATGAGCGAACACTTCACCCCTCTGCGCGTCACACGCAAACAACGGCTAACCACAGACATCACCTTGTTTGAACTTGCGCACCCACAAGGACAAGCTTTACCTGTATTCACACCTGGCGCGCACATCACCGTACAAACACCCGCTGGCGTGCGTCGCAGCTATTCTTTGTGCAGCGATCCAGAGCACACCGCAACGTGGCAAATTGCCGTCAAGCGAGATGCCAAAGGTCGAGGCGGTTCACAAAGCATGGTGGACGATGTGCATGAAAGCGACTTGCTTCCTACATTGCCTTGGGTCAATTTATTTGAATTGAACGAGGCGGCACCTTCCTACATTTTTGTAGCAGGTGGCATTGGCATTACACCCATCCTGTCGATGATTCGGCACTTGACCCACCAAGGCCGCGCCGATTTCAAGCTTTACTACTGCACACGAGACGCAGAAGGCACCGCGTTCAAGGATGAATTGAATGCCCCTGAGTTCGCAGACTTTGTGAAGCTACACCACGACCACGGCGACCCTTCGCAAGCCCTCGACCTGTGGCCCATCTTCGAGCGCCCCACCACTGCCCATGTGTATTGCTGCGGTCCACAAGGTCTCATGGACAGCGTGCGCGACATGACAGGACACTGGCCCACCGAGCGCATCCATTTTGAAAGTTTTGGTGCAGCACAAACGGGGTTTGCAGACAACCTAGCGTTTGATGTGGTGCTGCAAAAGTCTGGTACGCGTATCTCCGTGCCTGCCAATCAAAGTATTTTGGAGGCTCTGCGCGCCTGCGGTCATGCGGTGTCAAGCTCTTGCGAAAGTGGTACATGCGGCTCTTGCCGCACAGAACTGATCTCTGGAGAGGCAGAGCATCGCGACTTGGTACTTCGCCCCGACGAGCAGGCACATCAAATCATGGTGTGCGTTTCGCGTGCCAAATCATCAGAGCTGGTGCTCGACTTATGACCACGTCCAGACTTCGGTTGGGTGTCGCGGGTTTGGGGCGCGCATTCACCTTGATGCTTCCTACTTTAGCCAACGATCCACGTATTCATTTGGTCGCGGCCACAGACCCGCAGCCTCTGGCTTGTGCGCAGTTTGAACGTGACTTTGGGGCCCTCTGCGATCCCAACTTCGAAGCCTTGTGCACCAATCCTCAAGTGCAGGCCATCTACATTGCCACACCCCACCAACTGCATGCCGCACAAGTAGAAATGGCTGCGGCTTATGGCAAACATGTGATGGTGGAAAAACCCATGGCACTCACGCTGGATGAATGCACACGGATGATTGAAGCGACCACCCGTGCGGGCGTGGTGTTGATGGTGGGACACAGCCACAGCTTCAATGCCCCCATTTTGAAAGCGCACCAACTCATTCAAAGCGGTGAATTCGGACCCGTGCGCATGATTCACGCCCTGAATTACACCGATTTCTTGTACCGCCCGCGGCGACCTGAAGAGTTAGACACGCAAGCCGGTGGGGGGGTGATATTTAGCCAAGCCGCGCATCAAATTGACATCGTACGTTTGCTAGGCGGCGGGTTGGTCAACCGCGTCATGGCACATACCGGCACATGGGACAGCACACGCCCGACCGAAGGGGCCTACAGCGCATTGCTGGGGTTTGCAGGGGGCGCGTTTGCCAGTTTGAGTTACAACGGCTACGGCCATTTCGACAGCGACCGCTGGATGGACGGCATTGGTGAGCTGGGCCAACCCAAGAACTGGGCCGATCACGGGAATGCTCGCAAGCGTTTGGCAAATGCCAACACAGCGAGCGAAGAAGCGCAGCTCAAAGCGGCACGCAACTATGGCGCCCCCCAATGGTCAGGCAATACAGCCTTGCCTCCTCACGCGCAACACCAACACTTTGGTCCGATCATCGTCAGTTGTGATCGGGCAGATTTAAGGCCAACACCACAGGGGGTCTGGATAGACGGTGATTTCGACGTCAAACTCGATGCGTTAGCGCCCCCCCATTTGCCACGCAGCGAAGTGATGGACGAGTTTTACAACGCTGTGCAGCACGGCAAGCCTGTGCTGCACAGCGGCGCATGGGCGCGTGCCACGACGGAGGTTAGCTTGGCTATTTTGGCGTCTGCGCAAGGCGATCAAATTTGCACACCCACCTACCAAGTTCGACCTGAGTATTGAATGAAAAAAATTAAACCTGATGAAACGCGCAATATCTTGCGCCATTGGCAAGAAGCGGTTCCCAACGACCGCTTAGCTCATTTGGTGCGCGATGCAGGACGCGCCTACACGCGCGCCTTGCAGCTGCGTCTTGCCGAATACGGCGTTCCGTTTGGACATTGGACATTTCTACGCATTTTGTGGGAATGCGATGGGCTGACCCAGCGCGAACTCAGTGACCGTGCGGGGGTGATGGAGCCCACCACCTTTGCCGCCATGAAAAACATGGAGGCTTTGGGTTACATCGAACGTCGGCAATTGCCTGAGAACAAAAAAAACATGTACGTGCATCTAACGCCAGCAGGCCGTGCGTTGAAAAAAAAATTAGTCCCACTTGCAGAAGACACCAATCAAGTCAGCATTCAAGGGCTCAGTGCCTCAGACATTCAAACCACGCGCCGTGTGCTGCTTACCATCTTGAGCAATTTGGCTCAGGATGAGCCTTAAAAAAAACGAGGCATGCTCGTCGATAATCAAAAATAGTCATCTATTTTTGAACATGCACGCCAACTCTGTCAGCCCCGTCTTTAAAAACACCTGTGGTATCACCCTCGATGAAATCACATTGGTTCGCGGGCGCACAACGGTGTTTGCCGAACTGTCGCTGCAGCTCAAAGAAGCACGCATTGGCTTGATTGGGGACAACGGTGCGGGCAAAAGCAGTTTGTTCCGCCTCATCTGCGGCTTAGACCAGCCGCAACAAGGACAAGTGGTGTTGCCGCAAGGCGAAAACGCTGTGGGCATGATGTTCCAAAACCCAGACGAGCAAATCATCTTTCCAACAGTAGAAGAAGAATTAGCGCTGAGCTTGCATCGCCTCAAACTTTCACGCGCGCAAACTCAAGTTCGTGTGCGTGACTGGCTCGCAACTCGTGGCTTGGCACACTGGGCGCCAAGAGCGATCGGCAGCCTGAGCCAAGGCCAGCGGCAACATGTGTGCTGGCTTGCATTGATGATTGCGTCACACACCACCCTTTTGTTAGATGAGCCTTACTCAAGCCTCGATTTACCAGGTCAAGCCTTGTTACATCGAGACATTGCACAAGCGCAGCAACAAATCATGGTGTCCACACACGTACTCGATCATGTGCGTCACTTTGAGCGTGTCATTTGGCTAGACCAAGGCCAAGTTCGTCTCGATGGTCCAGGTATGGAGATTTGTGCCGCCTACGAAGCCGATGTGGCTTTACGAACAGCATAAAGTCTATGAAAAGCCTGTACAGCGAACAACCCACATGGCTGCATGCTGTGCCCGCTTATGCGAAGTTAGCGGCTTTAGCTTTGCTTGGCACGGGCTTGTTTTTTACAGATCAACTGATCGCGCTCAGCGTGAGTGGTTTGGTGTGCATGGGCATCTTCGCTTCTTTGGGGCGAGTCACCGCCAAAGCGAAGCCTTTGCTGATGGGCTTGGGGCTTGCTTGTGTGTTAATTGCCGCGTTTCACTTGTGGATGCAACATCCCGTCTTGGCTGCCATTACCGTACTGCGTTTGGTCAGCACCACATTGATGGGGATTGCCCTCACACTGACCACGCGCTACAGCGATTTGCTGCATGTGTTCGAGCGGGTTCTATCGCCTCTGAACAGCTTTGGGGTTTCTTCTGAACGCCTCGCGTTGCAATTGGCACTGATGCTGCGATTTACCGAGCACTTTTTCATTCTCTGGCGTCGTTTAGATGAGGCCCACCGCTTGCGTACAGGCAAGGCTGGCGGTTTTAAAATACTCGCGCCGCTCACCATTCAAATGCTGGTGTCAGCCCGCCATGTGGCGGACACCTTGCATGTACGCCTTCGCCGTTGATCCGATGGTCATCCATTTCATATGAACACCTCTTCTTTATCTGTCGCTTTGGTTTCGTTGTTTGCAGCCTTGATTGCTGTTTTCGGCCTAATTCCTAAAATTGACTTGCCTTTGGGCGTGCCGATCACTTTGCAAACCCTGGGCGTGATGCTTGCGGGTTGCTTGCTTGGCCCTAAACGGGCGTTGCAAGCCTTGCTACTTTTTTTAGCCGCGGTGGCGTTGGGTTTGCCTTTGCTTTCTGGCGGGCGGGGCGGTTTGGGAGTGTTCTTTTCTCCAGCGAGTGGCTACCTCATGGGCTGGCCTGTAGGCGCTTTCGTGACCGGCTGGGTCATGACCTTATTGCCAGCACATGCACCACGCAACGCAGCCATCAGTGCCTTTGTTGCGTCTGCATTCGGTGGCTTGTTAGTGGTGCATGTGTTTGGCGTGGTGGGCTTGGTCAACATCGCCAACCTGTCTTGGGAACAAGCCATCATGGGGACCTTGGTATTTGTGCCCGGTGATTTGATCAAGTGCGCTTTGTGCGCGACCGTGGTTCACACCGTGGCGCGTGGTTTGCCAGATTGGCGCTTGGGTGGCTGACACCTTGGTGCATGCCCCTCTGGCACGCTGGGCGCAAACCCGCGCGCAAGTGGTGGCGATAGACGACGGTCAGACGGCACTGACTTTTGCGCAGCTCTATGCGCAAGTTCAGCGCCAAGCGGATGAACTCAAGTGCAACCAAGCACCTGAGACGGTGTTTGTTGATGATCAGCTCAGCACCATGGCACAAATGGTGTCATTCCTAGCCATCATCACCAGCGGCCGATGTGCGGCGGTCAGTGACCCAGATTGGCCAAGTGCGGTGCGCCAAAGCGTGCAAAACAGCTTCTCCACGGCGGCATCGATGCCACCAGAGCCCACCCCTACAAGCCCTTTCTATATTGGCTTCACCTCTGGCAGCACTGGCACTCCTAAAGGCTTTCGCCGTCACCACCGCTCATGGACCGAAAGCTTGCGCGTTTGCATCGAAACATTTGGTCACGATGCGGCCAGCACTGTGTTAGCGCCAGGACGGTTTTCACACTCGTTGTTTTTGTTCGGCATGGTGCTTGGCATATGGAGTGGCGCTGGCGTGGTGGTGCAAGAGCGCTTCTCAGCATCACGCATGATGGAGACCTTAAAGCAAGGTCGTACGCCCTGCTTGGTGGCTGTGCCCAGCCAATTGCTGCTCATGCTCGATCTCGCAGCACGCCGCAACATGCCACCGATCGAAGGCGTGCGCCTCGTTTTGATCAGTGGCGCGCGTTGGATGCGTGACCGCACAGCAGAGCTTCAAGCGCTCCTTCCCAACGCACGGATTGTTGAGTTTTATGGGGCCTCTGAAACCAGCTTCATGGCGTGGATGGATGCAGATGCATCTGCCCCGCCTCATGCCGTTGGAAAACCCTTTTCGAACGTCGAGATCGACATCCGCCATCCACAAGAACCGCTAGGTACTGGGCAAATTTTTGTTCGCAGCCCCATGTTGTTCATGGACTACGTAGGCTCACAAACTGACCCGACAGCGGCAGTGCGAGACCGTGATTGGCTGTCTGTGCGCGACATGGGCTACTTTGATGCACATGGGTTTTTGTGCCTTGTCGGTCGAGAAAATCGCATGATCGTCACGCAGGGCAAAAACTTATTTCCAGAAGAGCTAGAAGCAGTACTGATGGCTTGCCCTGGCATTGCGCAAGCGTCTGTGCATGGCATTGCTGATCCCATTCGTGGCCAGCAAGTGGTGGCGGTGATACAGATGAACACCACCGACCCTTGGGTCACAGCGCAACAGCTCTCAGCGGTGTGTCGCACGCAATTAGAAAGCTACAAAGTACCGAAACGATTTTTTGTGTGTACCGATTGGCCACTGACCGTCAGCGGTAAAACGGACCATACCGCACTTGCAAAGGCATTGCCATGTCTACCACCGCTCCTTTAATTGCAGCATGGGCTCGCAGTGCCGTCGTGGCGCGTGATGGCGCATTCAAAGCCTTGCATGCACACGACATTGGCGCTCCCGTGGTGCAAGCCTTGCTGGAACGTGCAGGCATGGCAGCCTCGCATGTCGATGCGATTGTCGTGGGTAACGCTTTAGGCGCCGGTGGCAACCCTGCGCGTATGTTGGCATTGCATGCCGGGCTACCAGAGGCGTGCGCTGCACTGACGGTCGATACCCAATGTTGCGCAGGTTTAGATGCAGTTTCTGTCGGCGTGGCCCTGATTGCCTCGGGCCAGGCAGAGGTTGTCATGGCAGGCGGCGTGGAGGCGTGGAGCCGTTCACCTATTCGCATGCATAGACCGCGTCACAAAAACGAAGTTGCCATGCCTTATGAGCGACCGGCTTTTGCCCCCACGCCAGACAAAGACCCAGACATGCTGCTGTCTGCTGCTCGCTACGCGGCACAAAACGGGTACACGCGTGCGCAGCAAGAGGCCTACGCCATGCAAAGTCATGCGCATGCCGTGGCTCATGCCGCTCGCATGGCCAAAGAAATTGTGCCTGTGGCGGGCGTGACACACGACACATATCCCAGACACATCGACAGCCATCGTGCGGCGCGTATGCCTGTTGTGGCACGCTCAGATATACCCACCCCTGACAGCAGCGAAGCATGTGCCTTGAGCGCCCTCACGATTGCAGCGCAAGCCGATGGCGCCGCATTTGTGTTACTGCTCAGTCCAAATGCGGCAAGTCGGTTGAACGTCCTCAGTCAGGCCACTTGGGTATCGAATGCCTCGGTGGGAGGGGCACCTGAATTTCCACTGCTGGCGGCAGAGCTTGCGGCGCGTGAGGCCTTGAAACGGGCCGACATCGCCCACGCCCATCAAATGCAATTTGTTGAATTACACGATGCCTTTGCCGTGCAAGGCTTGAGTTTTGCTGAGCGCTTAGGTCTTGCGCCTGAATGCTTGAATCCACTGGGCGGGGGGCTGGCCAGAGGCCACCCCATCGGCGCATCTGCCGCCATTGCCTTGGTGCGCTTATTGGCCAACTTAGATCACCACGGCACCTCAGGCGCGCATGGCTTGGCTGCAGTGGCAGGCGCGGGAGGCCTTGGAGCAGCAGCGGTTGTGCGCTGGCTGTGAGTCGTGCGCGTCGATCAGCCCATCACTTTGAAATAGTCATCCAATTCGCAGCGCGTGGTTTGCGTTTGGTTCACCGGGGCTTCTGGGTCCGCATAACCCAAGGCCACGCCACACACAATGTGTGATGCAGCATCTAGCCCCAAGTGCTGACGAATCAAACTGGGGTAAGACGCCAGAGCGCCAATAGCGCATGTTGCCAACCCTTTGGCTTGCGCGGCCAACATCAAGCCATACAGCGCCATACCAAGGTCCATGTAACCCCCGCTGCCAAACCCGTGCGTCATGGTCACCACCAGTGCCACAGGTGCATCAAAGAAACGGAAATTGCGCTCAAACTGCGCATCTCGCCCAGCACGATCGTCGCGTGCCACATTCAATGCACCATACAAGGCTTGCGCAGACGCGACTTGGCGACGACGAAGCATCATGGGCATCGGGTTAGGAAAGTAGTCGTAGTCTTCGGTCTCTTGATGCCCGGCACGCCATGCATTGACCAAATCATGACTAAGCTGCTGCCTCACAGCCCCTTGGATCGCTATGAACGCGCCGGGCTGCAGATTGGCACCACTGGGGGCCAGCCGAGCCAACACCAGCACCTCGCGCAATAACGCAGCGGGCACAGGCGTAGAAAGATAGGCACGCACAGAGCGGCGCTCATGGGCTAATGAAGAAAAAATATCAGGCATGTTCACGTCAAAAATTATCGACGCAATTCGTTTAGGTATAAAGAAACCCCCTCACTCTTTCAAGTGAGGGGGTCTGAGGCTTTTCAAGCTTTCACTGACAAAGTCAGTGCGAGTCGCTTAGAAGCGGTAACCAATGCCCACGCCTACCAAGGTTGGGTCGAGCTTGAGCGTACCCGCTTTAGCGCCTGTCGCAGCGACGTAAACATCCGATTGAATTTGAACTTTCTTGATGTCGAAGTTCAAAGAAACTTGCTTGGTCAACGGTACGTCAACGCCGGCTTGCAAGGCAAAACCGTAGCTGTGGTTATCTAAGCTGAAGACACCGCCAGCCAAATTCACATTTGTGATTTTGGTGAAGTTCACACCTGCGCCCACATAAGGCTTGTAGCCATTGAAGTCAGTGAAATGGTATTGCACGGTCAATGTGGGAGGCAGAGCCTTGAATGTGCCCACGTCGCCGCCAGCGGAAACAACGTGCATTTGCTGTGGAACTGTCAAAATCAACTCAGCTGCAATGTTTTTGTTGAAGAAGTAGGAAACATCCACTTCTGGAATCGTCTTGTTGGACACACCCAAGCCTGTGACAGGCGTTGAGTTCTCATTGGTCATATGCATGTTCACAGCACGCGCACGCACCAACCAAGGGCCTTCTTGCGCAGCCACTTGACCAGCAACCAACATACCAACAGCAGCGGCGATGAGAATTTTTTTCATGATGTTTTCCTTAGCTTTACTCGGGTCTATTCCCGTGCTGCTAATTTCACTGCGAATCGAAACAACACATATTGATGCGCATCAACTACACGCCCGCAAATGCTTGACCTAGATCAAGGAGAATTCAGCCGCATGAAAAAACCCCACCACTCTGACGAGTGATGGGGTTTTAGACTTTTAAATCTCTAACTGGCTAAGCCAGCATGAAGATTAGAAGTTGTGGATCATGCCCAATGCGAGCACTTTCACGTCCGCACCAGCACCAACGGCAGCAGCAGAAGAGTAGTTACCACCGCTCATGTTGTAAGCAGCTGCAGAGCTGTTGTTGATTTGATGGTAAGCCGTGTAAACGTGGGTACGCTTAGAGAATGCCTTGGTAAAACCCAAAGAGTAGGCAGTTGCGCCAGAGTCAGCGATTTCGCCAACGCTTGTACCTGTCAGGTTGTTAGCCTTGCCCCACTGAGCGTGAGCCAACCAGTTACCGCCCAAGTCATGCTTGACCACGATACCGTAGCCAGAGTCTTTGGCTGAGCCTGTTGTGCCAGAGAAACCAGCGCCTGTGTTGTCAGTACGCTTCTTGCTCCAAGTTTGCAAAGAGACCAAGCTTGTGGCGTTGTACTTGTACGCTGCGCCAACTTTGACTGCGCTGCGGTCGAAGCTGCTGCCAGAGGCAACATAAGGAGACTTAGAAGTTTGTTGATCCAACATGAACACCAATTGGCCCATTGTGTAGTTCAACTTCAAACCTGAGTACTTGCCATCAGCGTCTTTGTTAGCGCCAACAGCTTCGCCAGTTGCACCAGGTGCAGTTGCGTATTCACCGCTCACGCCCATGAAGCCTGTATAGACTTCAGAACCAGCGAAGGCGCCTGTGTTGCCACCAGCAACCAACTTGATCATGTTCTCGCCGCGAACGGTGTAAACACCCACGCCGCCGTTTTGCAAGTTAGTGAAAGAGTCAGAACCCAAGTAAGTAGAACCCACTTCGTTCAAAGCGCCTTGTGTCCACCACACGTTTTGGCGACCCAAACGAACTTCAGCGGTGTTGTTACCGAAGTAAGCACGACCTTCGCGTGAGCAGAATTGTGATGTGTTTGCGTTGACTGTACCGGCTTGACCAGCGTTAGAACCGTTGTCAATGTTGATACCAGTTTCGCAGTACACGCCAGCCTTCAAGCCACCGCCCAAGTCTTCGTTGGCAGCGAAAGTGATGCGTGATGCTGTATCAGCAACGCGAACGCGGCTCTTCAAATCGCTAGCAGCGCCAGCTGTCGAGCCAGTGGCTTCGTATGTAGACACGTCCATGCTGGCGCGGCCAGACAAAGTCACAGTAGATTGTGCGAATGCAGAAGCTGCGGCCAATGCGGCCAATGCAACGAGGGTTTTTTTCATTTCAAGGTTCTCCAAGGTTTGAACAGGGGTTCTGAATTTTCCAGAACCAACCTCCGTTTTCGGGAAGTTGGACGTATTGAACCAGACGACCACGCAAACGGCGATGACAAGGTCCAAAAATAGAGGTTAACCGTTGCATTCATGCAACAAACAAACGCCAAACCACTCGCAAACCCTTGGGGCTGGCGTGCGGTCAACCCATCACGGCATGCGATCGCTTTTTGTCTTCCGCCTTAAACTTGAACCATGGATGCTCTTCTCACCGCCGCCGACAGTGCCTTGCGCACCGTCTTTGCCCGCCACCACGCCAACCGCCCCACACCCATGTGGGCGGCCGAGGTGCCCGCGACAGCCCCGCTGACGGACGCTGAAAAGCGCGAAGCCTCTGCGCTGATGCGCGTGAACCATGTTGGCGAAGTCTGCGCCCAAGCGCTGTACACCGCACAAGCTTTGGCGACCCAAGACAACGCGCTGCGTCAGCACCTGACTGCGGCGTGCATCGAAGAAACAGACCATTTGGCATGGGTCGAGGAGCGCCTACAAGCATTGGGGGGACGCCCCAGCCTACTCAACCCACTTTGGTATGCAGGCGCCTTCAGCATTGGCTATGCCGCGGCCAAGCTAGGCGGAGACCGCATGAGTCTGGGCTTCGTGGTGGAGACCGAGCGTCAAGTTGAGGCGCATTTAGACAGCCACTTAGGCTTGCTACCCACCAATGACGGGCCCAGCCGTGCCATCGTGGCGCAAATGAAGACGGATGAGGCGCAACACGCCAAAGAAGCGCAACTCGCGGGGGCGGCCGAGTTGCCCGCACCTTTCAAAACCATGATGCAACTGGCCGCCAAGGTGATGACCACCGTAGCGCACCGCATCTAAACCTGTGTTTTAGGCTTCCACCAGCTCAAAACTGGTGGTAATTTCTGCTGTTTTACCCAACATGATGCTGGCCGAGCAGTATTTGTCATGGCTCATGGCTATGGCCCGTTCCACGGCGGAGGCGGGAACGCCCTTGCCAGTCACTGTGAAGTGCATGTTGATTTGAGTGAACACCTTGGGGTCTTCGGTGGCGCGCTCGCTGCTGATCTTCACGCTGCAGCCCTGTACGTTGTGGCGGCCACGCTTCAAAATCAGCACCACGTCGTACGCGGTGCAACCGCCTGTGCCGGCGAGCAGCAGTTCCATGGGCCGAGGCGCCAAGTTTTGGCCGCCGTTCTCAGGCTTGGCTGCATCAGGCGCGCCGTCCATGGCCACCACATGCCCGCTGCCAGTTTCTGCAATAAAGCCCATGCCCGAACGGGTGCCAGAGTTGCCTGTCCAGCTGACGGTGCATTCCATGTTGTTCTCCAATAAATTAGGCCTCGATTGTCTTCTAAATGTTGCATCGCAACATTTTTTGCATACACTAGAGGCTTGTCTCCTCCACCCTCAAAAGTGGATTCAGCCCCGAGTTGC
>ERZ650301.166-NODE-166-length-16675-cov-14.326294_pt1 | contig 16675 bp, 17 predicted proteins | sample MGYA00376237_ERZ650301 | MGnify/ENA primary metagenome ERZ650301 (study PRJEB26733, sample SAMN07839255) | wastewater metagenome | biome: small river; feature: stream; material: water | place: USA: North Carolina | collected 2016-04-05 ...
AACTTAAATCAACACAAGTCACAGACTTACGAAACGAAATCTTAGAAGAACAAGACGGCAAATGTGGTTTATGCAAAGAGCCAATCACCGAAGCGACCGGGTATTCGCTAGATCATCAGCATAAGACGTCAAAAGAAACCATCGGTGAAGACGGTGCTGGTTTAATTCGTGGGGTTCTTTGCAGAGCATGCAACGTGTGGGAAGGTAAAATCTGGAATAATACACAGAGATACCGTCAACCAAAGAATGTTAAAGATCGCATCGGTATGTTAACCGCATTAATTGAGTACTATGAAAAGGGTACTTATGATGTCATTCATCATACTGAAAAAGCTAAGGATCCCACCGTATCTAAAAGGAACTACAACAAACTTAAAAAAGTATATGTTGGCAAGAAAAAGTTTCCTGAATATCCTAAAAGTGGTAAGCTTACCTTAGCTTTACAGATTTTATTTGAAGAGTACGGCATTGCACCGTACAATTAATTATTTTTAGATTTTACTAAATGCATCTTTGGTAGCATTAAATTCATCCTCAACGGCATGAGCTTCTTTATTACCGAAGATCCATTTATCAATCTTGAAGAAAATAACAGCACCAACGGTTTGACCTAAAAATAGGTTAATCCATAATGGAATTGCCAGTGCTTCAAACATAATCATAAATGGCATCATCACGATGGCAGATAACATCCACCGTCCCCAATAAATACCAAATAATTTTGTTTTGTACTCATTGATGATAGACAAACGATTATTCCTTTGGGTCTGCCGGCGGATCTACTGGATCAGCAGGTGGTGGTGTAGGATCTGCTGGCGGTTCAGCCGGCTTAGTTTCTACGCCTTTCTTTAAAAAATCTCTAAAGTTCATTTTCTCTCTCCTTTTGTTATTACCAATCTTCAAGTTCTTTAGCAATGTCCGACTTAAAAATTCTGTGTACTTCACAATCTTTTTTGATAAACGATTTGAGATACACGTCAGAACTGATTGCATCGCCAACTAATTCAACATCTAAACCAGCCCTAAAACAATAATCATAAATGATATCGAGTAAAGCGGTATCTTTGCCTTGTGGCGTTTTCTTTACAGTCTCAATATGCTTTAATACATTTTGAACAATAAACGGATAATTTTGATCTATACTCATTCTTTTGTCCTCATAATACTAACTTTACCTTTTAGCATCTCTTTGAGAACACTGTATTCTTCAAACGAAATTTTGTAATCTTTTGGGTAGTATAAGTTCAAACGAGTAACGCGTTCAATCTCATCTTCCAATTTAAACAATTCATCAACCAACGTTGTCTTAATATGTTTAAGTTCAATCGTTTCGACAATACTTACTTCGGATTCTCCAGAAGCAGCTTTTTCATCCCACAATTTTAATTGACTATAATCTGTTGGGCTAACCTGGAACTCATGATTTAGATGTTCCATTGATATTTGCTTTTTAAGATTCTCTTGTTCTTTTTTCTTACTATTAATAATGAATAGAATACTATTATGAATGTATTGAGAGATATACGCAAATGCATTTACTGCTTGACCAGTTCTATCAGAAATTAACTTATGGTCAAAGTTATGTAAGTACTTTAAAATCTTATAAACAGCATCAGAATAAAAGTCATCTTTATAAGTATACCCACTAAATGTTGGCTTCTTAAGAATGTTCTTAATCATCAATAAAATAATTTCGCCGAAGCGTTCATAAGACTTAGCATCTACACAAGTAACTTCAGATAATAGAACAATTCGTTCTTTTAGTTTAGCTTTTGTCAAATTTCGTTTAGAAGGAAATTCGTATTTCTTAGTATTGACGGCAGTATGCCACTTAATATATTTATTGATCTTACGATTATTAGTCTCGTCAGAAATTCCGTTACGCTTATTCTTAATACGAATCAGTAATGATTTTAGTTCTAATTCGCTTGTATAGTTATGTTTTGTCTTCTGCGGTTTATCATCTCCGTGGTAAAGTCTTTGCATTTCTTCTTGGTCTTCTTGCATGTGGCTCCCTGTTAAGATATAAATACATTATATTATATCTTTGATTAAATTTTAGAGGAAAGTGATGAATTACAATAATTTAGCGCAAAAAACCAACTATCTGGCCGGTTCAGATAAGCTTGAACTAATGCCGTTTTACCTTACATCTGTGAATGTGCCTGGTATTAATTTCTCACATCCTGAAATTGGTGGTAGATATGGCACAAGGTTAAATGTCACCGGCGATACTCTTGTCTATAATCCGTTATCATTTGAAATGTTGATAGACGAAGACTTTAAGATTTATCATGAATTCATGGACAAAGTTTTTAAGAACATCAATCCAGAAAGTGGCTCATTTGCCACCCAAGAATTCGACTTTTGGATTCAACTCAACAACAGCAAAGGTAATAAACTATTCAAAATTGAATTTTACAACTGCCGTGTTGAGTCAATCGGTGACATTACAATGGATGCGCAGGACGAAATCACTGAGCACTCAATGAACGTCGATATCAAATATGATTACTTTAAAATAATCAAATCTCAGAATATTCCATCTCAATTATAAGTTCAGCGAATTCACGTACAGTGTTTGAAATATCAGGATAGTCTGTATTATCGAATGTGTACATGAATTTGAAGTTATCTAATTCTGTTTCAGATCGATGTAAATCACCAGCATTATCAAAGTTAGCATTCTTGATCTTGACAGTAATTGCGCCGCCAATATCTTCCGTAAAGAATCTAAAGTCAGGTACAATAATGAAATCTGCTTTAGACTTATAAGCACGATCAGCTAACAGTTTTACCCAAACATCCTCACCAAAATATTTCTTCATTGCTTCTGTGCCAAAGCGTTGAAGAATTAATCGGAAGTCAGTAAGAACTTCATAATCTGTTCCTGACATTTTCGTACGAATGATACCAACTTGCTCAGCATCATTCTTAAAGTCATCCAATTGTTTATTGGTGATGTCAAATGTATCTGCAATAATACATTTCAATGGTTCAGCAAAAGACATTACTTCTGCATTTTTACCAAGTTTTGACAATTCGGTCTTTAAAATTTGCGCAAAGAAGTCCTTTCCACTACGCTTTTTACCGTTTACTAAAATTAATTGCATCTCATTCCTTCTCAATAAATTTAATCTCTACTCCGGCTTCTTGCATCATCGCAATTGATAACTCACCGGATTCTTTCCATGTTGTCTCATAAGGTTGCGTGTCCATGACCACCTTAGCAATTCCAGTTTGAATGATTGCTTTAGCACATTCATGACATACGGGGAGACCAGTAACATAAATAGTAGCGCCATTGGTATTAGCACCATTATGAATAGCATTATAAATGGCATTAGCTTCAGCATGGACCACATACTGATACTTAGTCGGCCTATCTTCGTACCTTCCAGGTAGATCTGCAATTCCTCTAGGGAATCCATTAAACCCCTGAGAAATGATTTGTCCCTTGTTACCAATTATCACTGCTCCAATTTTTGTACTTGGATCTTTACTCCAAGTTGCAACTTCTTTGGCAAGTCGAATATATCGCCCATGCCACTTGTCATCTGTATAATGTACATCTGACATGTTAATACCAGGTGAAGTACTTGTTCTTGGCTAATTGTGTGAAACCAAGAATTTGGTTTTTACGATAGCAGTCCATTGTCTCTTGTTCATCAAGAACATAACCAATTTTGTACTTCATCTTTTCTACAAATTCTGGTGAGAACTTATAGAAGTCTTTACCAGCAACTGGTACAATTTCTGTAACCATGCCTGACTTAAACAATTCTTTTTCTGTGATGCCGTACTCTGAACGAATGAAGGTGCATGGCAACTTATCGGTCATGTCAGTAAACTCGTTTGCGTAAATACCAGCAAGGATATTGTTTGGCAAAGTTGTATCTTTAGTATTAATAAATGTACAATTATTCATCTTAACGAATGTACCGTTATCAGAATCTTCGTAGTCATTTACCAACATAGAGATGTTAGCAATATGAATGCCCATTTTTTGGACGAGTTCATTAGCAAGAATGTATTTTTTATGCAGAAACATGATTTTTCCTTCTTTCGGTTGTTGATAGAGAAATTATATCATAGTTTTTGGGAATGTAAACAAATTTATGAATATTTCCCAAAAACTCTTACCTGTATTAAAAATGATACAGATTACTCATCCGATGGTTCATTCATGATACCATTGACAGTCTTATGAATGAACATTTCGGCCAATTGCATGGCTTCTTCTTCCGTATAACTGGTTTCATCCCAGTCCACAGAATAATACATTCCTTCTGGGCCGGTGTCAATATCATACACGATAATGTTATCATTGATAATGAACCGACCCTTACCGGCTACTTGCACACTTTTAATTTCCATAATTATTCCTTATGATTATTTTATCACTGTTTTTATTAAATTATGTACAACTTTCACAAGTGTAATCTTCAGATTCTTTCATCTGTTTTAAATAGTAAAAAGTTTTCATACCATTTTTGAAACCGTAAATATGTAACTTTGTCATTTCTAACAATGAGTCCGGCTTCTTGATGTACACGTTAACAGACTGCGCTTGATCAATCCACTTTTGACGAACAGCTGCATTTTTAATCAAAGCATACTGATCACAATCAAATGCTCGTTTGTAGTACGCATTGTTCTTTCTGAAGTTTGGTACAACAGTAGGAACGGTAATCGTACCTTCTTCTTTATAGAAAAAGTCATGAACAGGCTCGGTTGATTCAATACTATTCACAGCTTTACCAGAGGTGGCAGTTGGTGCAATAGCCATCAGTTGAGCATTACGAATACCGAATGTTTTAACTCGTTCAGCCAATGTGTTCCACTTATCCCAATCAATTTGATACTTGGTTAAGTTAAATGCGTTCTTATTAGCTTTATGAATTGGAAGAACACCTTTACTCCACTCTGTTTCATAGAACTTTTCAAACTTACCTTTTTCAATAGCAAGTTCGCAAGAAACAGAAATAATCATATAAGATAGTTCATCCCATAGCGCATCTTGTTCTTCAGCTGATTCTTGTGTATCAACAATGATCTTCTTAAGAGCCAAATAGTTCGTTTGGTTCAAGATACCGATACCTAAGTATCTGTACATCAAGTTGGAGTTCTTACCCTCTTTAACCGGGTAGTTGGCAACATCAACAGTATTATCAAGACCGCGAACTAATGTACGAACTAATTGCCATTTCTGTTCAGTAGTCATATAGAACCATTTTTCAGCATTTACTGAAGAAAGATTACATAATGCAATTTCACCAGCAGAATAACGCTTAATGATTCGCTTTTCGGTATCTTCCATTGTTACAAGTTCTTCGCCCAATGATCTTGATGCACACGATGGTAGAACAATTTCTGTACATAGGTTTGATGAACCGATGTAACGATTCAACATGGTTGTTTCGTTTACGTTCTCTTCATGGAATAGATAAATGTTACCAGTTTCAGAACGTTCTTTGAAAAGTTTTTCCCACAAATCGCGAGCTCTGATTGTCTTCTTACGAACCGTTGACTTTGACTCGTACATCTTATATAGTTGAACGAAGTCAGCGCCGAATTTACCGATTAGGTCTGGTGTATCTTTAGGATCAAAAATTACAACATCGGTGTCATTAATAACAGCATCAATAAAATAATCATTCAACTTGATAGCGTATTGTAAACCACGAGCTCTATTTTCATCAGTACCGCCGTTAGACTTTAATGATAGGATGTCCTGTACATCAAGGTGCCACCAATTGAAATAAATTGCCAAAGCACCAGGACGTTTACCACCTTGGTTCCAAGCTTTCATGATAGATTCATAGAACTTCATGAATGGTACCGGTCCTGAGGAATAGCCTTGTGTACCTTCAATGTAACCACCCTTTGCACGCATAGAACTAATATCTAATGCAGTGCCACCCTTGAATTTACTGTAAATGCCAAGGTTCTTTCCGGTATCTAGAATAGAATGTGAATCATCATCTAGTGTGTTCAGTACACATGAACTTAATTGTTGACCAGGCGTTAATGCATTAAGCATAATCGGCGTTGCACGAGTAAAATTGTGCAGTGACAATTCGTTGTATTCTTCAATAACGCGTTTGACACGATCACATTCATCAACCATCAAAGCCAATGCTACTCGCATATAGCTGTGCTGTGGTAGTTCCAATTTCTTAGTCTTTGTGTAATTGATACAATACTTATCAAAGAAAGTAACCAAACCTTTATAATTGAACATCATATCACGATCTGGTACAATCGCGGCATTGATTAATTCAATCTCTTCGGTTGAATACTTATTGATGGTTTTACGATCATAAATCTTGTGCTCAAGACCTTTAGCAAGAACATCCTTTAAGTGTGGATATTCTGTACTTTTAGAAATGTTATATGTTTCTTTATAAATCTTCATCAATTCAAGTTTAGCGGCTACATCTTCCCACATAGGTTGAAGCATGCTAATCTTGTTTACAGCTGTAACAATAAGTTGTTGAAACATATCCTTGATATGAATCTCTTTATGTAGTTTGATCTCAGTATCTCTAATGAGTTCATCGGCCATAAAGTCTTTATCATCACATGCCCACATACATGCATTGCGCATTTTAGTTGGGTCATAATGTTGCTTACGGCCATCACGTTTGATGACCATAATTTTACTTACGGTTTCTTTGTTTGAAATATCAATCTTTACTTTTGCATTCAGCGCAGTGCCAAGATCATCTAATGAAAGTTTATTGTATCGTTTTGCTGTAGTTGTTGTATGTTCTGCGATAATTCTCTTCATTAAAAAATTCCTTCAAGATTCAAGACACCGTCTGGGATGTCGTTTTTCATAATACCAATTGAATAGACCGCTAAGTCAGATTCTTGTAAAGCTGCGTTATCTTTGTTCATGTCTTTATAATTTTCAAACCATTGAACAACGTCTGTCTTTTCTTGGTTGTAAATTTTATCAACGCCGATTTGTTGAAGTCTAAAATCAACGTAGTACTTTAGGAACTGTTCAAAAACTGGCTTTGTTAATGTAGGAATATCACCAATAGATAATAGATATTCTGCCCAACTTAGTTCATCTTCATAAACTTTCAAGAATGTATCCTTGACCATTTGCTTGTACCAGTCGGATTCCATTAGTTCTTTGAATCCTTCAGAAGGTTCTTTCTTAAGAATACCTAATGTACCGGCGCCCATTGATGTATGAATATCTTCATCAAAGTTAATCAACTTGATAATACGTGTTGCGCCTTGAATTTTATTGGCATAAGCATTATTGATCACGTATGTAACCAAGAATGAAATATAAAACTTAACACCTTCTAAAGCAAAGATGTTTACCAATAGTTCAAGTACTAGTTTCTTCTTGTCATCTAATGTTTGTAGCGCATTGATATTCTTAACACGAGAATATAAGTCGATTTCTTTATCAATCCGCTTCTGAATTTCTGGGTAATCTTTAATCTTATCAAAGATTTTAGATGCATCAGAGAAGATGCCACGAAGTAAATGTGAATACGATAAACTATGTACTAATTCAAAGTAACCCCATGTTTTAAACATAGCTTCGAATTCTGGGTTTGTACAAAGTTCGGCAACAACTTCCTCAAGACCCTTGTTTTGACCAGAATCCATAAGCGTTTGGAAAAGCCAGATTCTGATCATGACTTCTTGCATAGGCTCTGGAAGCTCAAAAAACTTTTGAGCATCGTTTACCATTGAGATTTCGTTTGGATTCCAAAATGCGTTACGTTGACGTTCTTCAGCCTGCACCGCGAATTTGTATGTTGGGTTGTCATATCGTTGAAACCCTGAATAGTCACCGAAGAAGATCTTTTCTCTAGATTTTTCGATGACCAGATTTGATGTGTCTAAAATTTTAGAGACGGTCATGTATGTCCTTTAACCATGTTATTAGCCATTATATACTTTATTTATTTAAAATTCAGGTGATGAAAAAGGGAGAGTACCGAAGTACCCTCCCCAAGATCTTGGAAGATTACCAGGTTGATAGTGTTAATGCAACTCTAGCCCAAATGTTGGTTGAACCATTATAACTGCCTGTACAATAAAAAAGATGTGTGTTACTGATAGCAATTAAGCCCTGGACATCACCGGCTTTGCCTACAGAAGATGTTGGCGGAGCCACAAACGCATCCTGTTTTGCAGTATCAACACCTTGGAATGCAACATCTACCTCAGTTTTTGTGTAAACATCAACCGCGTTTGCCTTAGAACCAAGCGCCGTTGTTACGGCTGCGGCAAAGTTAGAATCGTCAGCAATAGCAGCTGAGATTTCGTTTAGCGTGTTTAATGCAGACGGTGCGCCGTCCACGATTGCATTAATACCGTCTAAAACCGCAGATGTTACATATGATTTAGTAGCAATCGCATTTAAACTGATTGAACCGTCGGCATCAGATGTAAGCACGATCGTTTGATTTGTACCAGCAATAAGTTCTAAGTTGCCGGCGTTTGTGCCTTGAATAATACTAGACATTTAATTTCCCCTTAATTTTAAATAATTTTCCAAACGGCGCCATTACCGATTGTGATGGTTACGTTATCTGCAAGTTTAACTGGGCTAATAGAAGCACCATTATTCGTACTAGGAATAGTTACACTTTGTGAAATTGTGTTAACTTGCTGGATAATACCGGTTTGGTTATTTCTAACTGATTCAACCATAGCATCTGTTTCAACTCTATCGTAGACATCAGCTGCATCTGCTTTTAATGATAACGCAGAATCAACTTCAGTAATTGAATAAGAATCTGCAATATCTCGTTTACTATCTGTTGGGGAAATAAGATTACCTAAAGCAACTGCTTGTCCAATAGTTGTACTATCTGTTAAGTTTGCATTACTAGTTTTCTTATACCACTTAATTTCACTATAGTTACCAGAACTTTCTACAATAACAAATCTACCAACAGGCACTTTATCAATGCCTGTCTGAAATTCATCAGTAAAGTGATAGTTCGGCTTTAATTTATAAGCCATTGTGTCTCCTTAATATCGGGAATCAAGTCCCAGTTTTTGTCTATTAATAGACTTGGATTAAGATTGATTAACCCATTGGTATGTACTGAATGATTTAACGATACCGATTAATTGGTATCTACCAGGTAAATCAATCACTGAAGAACCATCTCTATGGATAGCTTGCATTTTAACAATGCCATCCTGTACATAACCGTAATGGTATTCTGATTGATTTTGATCCCACGTAATGTTATTATCAAAACCAGTATATGGTGTATGACCAGCGGCGAAGTCTTTGTTGTAATCGTGTTCAGTACCAGTAACAACCGGTGTAACAATAACAACCCAATTGTAATCAGCATGAGACGCAATATTAAAATCATTTAATAGTGACGGTTCCCAAGTACCCTTGAAATAACCTTCTCTAACAACCATCATATGTGATGTATTAGCACTGTGGTATACGACACCGTTTTGTACTAATTGTTGTGATTCGTCATACTTTCTAATATAGATACCAGGATTACCAGCATAACTTTGTGATGCGTCAACGTCAAGATAGATTTCACTAATCAATTGAAGTGCAGTATTTGGATCACCTAGATATTGTATAGCATTAGCTGCATTAACAATATGAGCATCCGTAAGCATCACTGGCTTTGTGTCAACACTTACATACTTCCATGCTTGCTTGCCATCAAGTTTATCGGAATCTAATCCAGACCCGTGGCCATCAACTGATGATAACTTTTGAAGAATGTCGGCAGCAGTATATGCAGACGCATCCAACTTTGTTGCTTCAATAACGTCGATCTCTGCTTTAGTATACGCATCAGTAATGCCATAACCAGACAATGTTGTTGCGTTATCAGCTTTCTGTGAATCCAATCCTGAGATTTGCAAATCTACATATGATAAACTGGCAAGTGGAGATAGTAATGCATTTACATCCGTCTTAGAATATGAATCAGCGACATCGCGCTTTAAATCTAATTTATTGTCTACATCTTGTGTAGTATAAATTTCTGATCCAAGTACAGATCCATTGCCGACTACGACACGTTTGCCCGCGGCCAATGGTGTAACAAACTCGATTGTTTTATTATACCATGAGTAACTTGTCTCTGCAACTAATACACCGTCAACAAATACTGACGGGCTCTTAATCGTAAAATCTGTAACAAATAGGTACTGATTCGCTGTAGATGTAAATGTCTGCTTAGCAATAACCAATGATGAATCATAAGTAATACCCGCAATGATCGTAATGATTTCATTTTGTACACATGGCGCACTTAATGTCACTGTTGTATTATTTGTTACGGTAAACTTGTCAATTGGTAATAAAATGCCATCAGAGAATACCATCGGAGTACTCTCTAAATTAAATGGTGTAACAAATGATACTTGACCGTTTGTTGCGGTATAAACGTGATGCTTAATTACTGTACCCTTTGAAGCGGCAACAGAGTCAATTGTAATCAATTGCCAATTTACATTATCAGTTGGTACAGGAGTATTGTTAAAGTTTTGATCCGTACGAGATCTGTAGATCAATTCGCCGTAAGTGACGTATTCGTCAGCTTCATAAATTTTACCGTTATTCCAAACTGGTAATGAAACACCGGTTAAAATGTCAATGACAGCTTTTAACTCGCGCGTTTCTCTTTTAAGCCTCATTAGACCGCGGTTAAGCACAGTCTCGTTTGGCTGTTGTTGATTTTTAATTCTATAATTATTGAAAAAATCTTCTAATGTTACAAACATGTGCTTATCCTATATTAAAATGTGATAGTCCAAACAATACGTAATAGAACTGTGCTATCTTTTACCTTTGCTTTGAATGTCTTCATTGCAAAGATTCTATTGTTTGCATATAGTGCAGCTTCTGTAAAGATTGATGATGGACCACCGTTCTGTAAGTTACCAGCAGCAGTAGCAATGTCAATCGTAAATGTTACTGATGTACCAGATTGCAGAACTTTAACAGTACTTCCAGATCCGGTATCGTCTTCGACTAAACCAAGTGCAGTTGTGCCATTGACATCAATGTTTGTTCTTGGTAAATTGAATGTGACGTTATATGTGTATGGTGCTTCTGTACCAATTGATTCCCAAATTGCAGTATTCGCAACAAGCGCATCTGTAATTTGATAATTTGTAACAGTATTACCTAGATATCTATAATACCCGACATTCGCTGGGTTAGTTGTAACAACATAAAAAAGATCATTCTTTCTAACGTTTGCTAAAATTGTGTTTACCGCAACTGGACTTGTAGCTGGTTCAGAGAACATACGATCACGTTCTTTAATGAAGCCTTCTTCTTTGCCCTTTGGTGTTACGATTGAATCACCGATGTGGCCTAATGAACCAAGTCTAAAGTTATTAATGAATGTACTTGAACTTAAGTTTGCAAATAATTCTGACATGGTCGTACGAGCCGTTTCCATAATCATGTTATCATCTTGCCATTCATCAGTAACTGTATTTTGGGCGTCAATAGCCTGGATCTTAAAATGACCCTTAAAAGTACCATAATTATCTTGCATGCTTATACCTCAAACCAAAGTAATACCGCACCGTTACCATCTGCGCCAATTGACGCCTTATACAATTTATCATTACTAGAGTTTAGCCATAAATCGCCATGCTTAGATGTTAAAATTGTTGGTGGTGTAGCAGAACTTGAATATCTGACATATCCTAGAAACTCAGTATCTAGGTTAAATGCCCTTTTGATTGCTGCGGTAGCCTGAGCTGCTGTCAGGCCAAGTGGGTATGGTGAGTAACCGTCATTAGTTGCCATTATACAATCCTTTTTCTCAAATTTTTAATTATTTATACATTATCGCCGTACGTAACTAGGTAGAATCCATCATTTGAATAGAAGTAATAGTCATATCCAACGTATTCATCGGAATACAAATAGTACCCAGTCGTTGATAAGCCGTACACAAGAATATCATCTGATGCATAATCTGTACTTGTCATTACGATAAAGTCAGATGTTCCGATTGGATAAATCTTACGACCAGAATAAATGAATGTTTCTTCTTCCGGCAAAAAGTCAATATTCGATGTATCGTACTTATTGCCTTCAATGAAAGCGCCTTTAACGATTAATGTTGATGGTAAATTAGCAATACTTGTGATGCCATTTTCCACCATGTAGTTCAACAGATATTTATCAGGAGCAGCGTAGGTATCACTTACAGAAAGTTCACCAATATGTTTTAGTACATACGGTGCACTTGAATTGTAACCGGCCATCTGTTCGGTAGAAGAAATTACACTATTACCTAGTAAACCAGAAAAGTTAGGCATACCGTTTTGATACACAAACAAATTAGTTCTAATAAGAATATCATTAATATGTGTTTTCAAATCCGTTGCTTCATAAAAAGCACTAACTAATGGCTTTCCATTTGGCATGTAAATTGTTGCATCTAATCTAAATGAACCTGCCACTAATGTGGAGATATTGATAATAGATGTAAAATCGCCTGACCCATTGGCAGTTACTGCCGTGGTAATAATATTGCTTTGGGAATCTTTTAATATCAAATTAAATGATGCATCTGCCGGGGCTTTACCAACAACTCTTAATGTGTCAGGAGTCACATGGTTATAATCATCAACAACAGTGAAGTAAAAGTTATGGCTGAAGTTATTCAAACCGCATGAACTCATCGTAAATGAATACGGTGATACATTACGTTCAACGGTTGTTTTAACTGTATAGTGGTCACCGCTTAATTCATAAGTATTGAATGTTGTAGAGAAGTAACCTGTACCATCTGGTTGAACGCCGGTATTTGTGATACTATGTTTATATGCATCAGTAATAACAACAGTCACTGGTTCTTGTGCCGATGACTTACCGGTAACAGTTATAGTGAACTTATTAGCAATTTCTGTGTTAACACCAGAGATGTTTGTGTACACTTTCTTTGATTCATCTAAACCTGGTGCTGTCGCGTATGTATCTCCACCAACGTGGAATGCAAATTCGCCAGAAGTTAAGTTATAGTATTTTTGACCTTCAATACCGCCGTTGTTCTCTTTAATCTTTGTAAGTTCAGCTTCAATTGTAATCCGTTCAATGTCGTCTGTATATCCAAAGGTATAGTCAGAAGCATAGTTAACATATAAAGACCAATGTCCAATATATTCTTTAATTGGATTGTCTATATTTGCAATGAAGTCCGCATAGTTAATATACAAGATCTCAATAGGATTTGTGTATTGTTCTAAATATGTGCCATCCGTAAATAAGATAGATCTAAAATGTCTATCATCAACAGCTTTGTCAACGAATGTACTAACAACCTTGTTTGTGTACACGACAACTTGATTGTTATAGTCTTGCTCTGTGAACAGTTTTCCGGTGATCGCATTGATTCTTGAAAGGAAATCGGCTTTAACTAATACATCGTTTGGCGCCGCAGTAAAGACGTCAAAGCGCCCATCAAGATTTCGAATCTCAATGTTATAAATGTTGTAAGTAATCTCAATGCCGAATAAATCTTGAATTGATTGCTCAACAATCTGATTGTATTCATACGTAAAACCAAGTGGATGAGCAAGTGGTTTTACAATGTTCTCATACATTTCCTTTAGAATTGTGCCGTCTGTTCTAAAATGAAATGGCTTTACTTCATAAAGCTTTAAATCGTTTGTTGTTTCAGCGGTTTCTAAATACTTAGTTAAATTGTATGCGTACTTAATACTTAAATCAGTACCAATCTTTTCTTTAAATGCTTTATTAGTAACGAAGTACTCATCACTGATAATACGTTCAACATCCTGAAAGAATGGTGTACCATTAATACCGGATTGTTCAAACTTAGCTTTAATAACTTCATTACTTTGGGCTTTGGTAAGAACTTGGTACAACGCGGTCATGTACACATCCAACAAACCTTTTCTAAGGTTTAGTTTGGTTTCCTGTACCATTGCTGAATCAGTAGAATCGTATTCGTTATCATAAACTTTTCTAATTGATTCGGCAATAACCGCATTCTCTTCGATATTTTCAATAAAGATATCCATCGCGGTTGCGATTAAAGGGATATTCTTAATGTTCTCAGGAGTGATAGCATCAAAGATGCCTCTAATATCCATTGACATAAATTACACTCCTTGTGCGAATGTTACACGTTTTAATCTTGGTAATACGTTCTTCATTAAAGCGAAGTTTGGTGAACTATAGTCGAAGTTCAAGTATCTATTCTTTCTGAATAGATCCATTTTAATTGGTGAACTTGTATATAATGCTGGCGAAATCTTCTTAAAGATTTTACCAGTTGTCGCATTGATTTGATCTTCCGAAATAACAGAATAACCCTCCGTTGTTAAGTAGTAACTATCAATGGTGTAATCGTAAAAACCGTCGGTACTATATAAGTACGCTTTAGGCGTATTATAGTCATACTTAATTTTACCAGAATCAGAATAACCACGAGCATCAACGAAGAACTGCAGATAGATGTACTTCTTATATGAATTAAATAAGTTGTATGATCCAACGTATGCGTTCGTATTAATTGTGATGTGATCACCTGCGGCAATTGTTACACCTTGAAGAACGATCTTTGTAATATCATCAGGATCAAAATACCAACCACCGTTTACATTAAACGGTAGAACAGTATTGTTCTTTTTGATCACGGTGTTATTGAAAGTAAATACTGGTACCAATGCATCCAATTGTGTTGGATCATCAGGAACAACATTTACATCAGTGAATACAATCGTTGATTGACCGGCTGTACATGTAACTGTTTCTGTAAGCTTTATACGTAAAGGTGCAGTAATTACATCTTCATTCAATTGAGTAATATTATTGTCAATATCACTTTGAACAGCTGACCAATCTACGTACAAATCTTTTCCAGTTTCACCGTTATATTCAATGAAGTTAGGAGTATCAATCTTTGGTAGAACATTGTATAGTAAGTAGCCATCGTTATCAAAATATGTTTCAAATGGAACGGCTAAAGGCACGTAAATGTCTCTATATTCAATTAGATAATTTTCACGAGCAACGTTCTTTTGTGTCAATAGTAATTTTGTAGATACTGTGCTATTGAAACCGGTAACATCTGTTAGGACGGTATCAATTCTCTTCTTTAAAGAAGAATGAAAGTACTCAACTTCAAATTGTTCCATCTTAACCGTATCACCAGCACCGGTAAAGAACTTGTCAATAACGTTGAATACGTTTTGGTGAATGTCTGATTTAGAATCTGCGATGTTATACTTTAGAATGCTTAAATCAAATTCAAAATCCAAATATAGTGGATGTCTTGTGTGGAATTCCAACGTTGGAATTTTATAGTTATCAAGAATGTCCCATACACCAGGTTGAATCAATTGACCATCTTCAGTAAATTCAAATGAACGAATTTCTGAATCTTCAATGTATCTAGCACTATAAAATGCATTTGCTGTTAATAGTTGCGTTTCATATGCACCAGGATGATTAATCGGATCTGAGCTTGGTGATAATGAATAATTCCATGATAAATCGCCCCAATTATCCAACACATATTCTGTGTTAAATTGGTCGGATGTAAATGTTCTTACATAACGTGATGGTAAGAATGAGAACCAAATATGACCTGGGCACTTTGGATATTCGTCATCACCACCCCAAACTAAGGATGATTTAACTGATGTTTGACGGTTACAAATCGCTTCATAGTCAGATTTAGTAACAGCACGGTTAGCAGAATTATAGAACTTAGGAGCGTTTGCTTTAATACTTTCTAATGATTCTTCGTCTGTACCTTCTGAATAGATTTCAATCGCAGTGATTGTTGCACCAGCAATCGCGTGTGTAACGCCTGATGGTGTTGAAATATCAACCATAGCGCCATTAGCACCAGATGTTGTTAATACGTTCATCTCGACAATAGAACCAATGCGTAAGCCCGCACCAACACCCGCAAACTTAAAGTAAATACGAGGGGTGCTGAATTCAATGTCGTCTAAGCGAACAAATTCTTTTCTTAATACTGTATCGGCATCAACCATGAATTGTGCAGCCTTTGCCCACTCTTCGCGTTGAACTAAATTACCGTAATCATCATAATAAGTTACATAAACTTCAATGCCGTTTTCTTCTACATCAACATAAGGGATTTCGATATAGTATTGTGGGATAGCCGCGCCGGTATTATCTGTAAGTGTAGTTGTTACAACGACTAATGAATCAGGATTATCTACATACTTGTGTAAAGTACCTTCAATAACTGGTAATTGAATAGTATAGCCGTCATTAACATCAACAAGCTCAATTTGCTTGCCCATGTAGTAATATGTATGGCCACCTTCCCTAAATTCTGAGAACTTAGGAATAATGTGGTTACCGGCAGTGAGAGATAATGTTAGAAGATACACATGTGATTGTTTATGTTGTATCTCATACCCAAGAGCGCGAGCGTCCTGTAGAACGTTATTTCGTCTTGTTGCTAATGGTAAAATTGTTTCGTTAATGTTGACAGCGGTATTAACGTTTAGCATACTAGTTAAATAAGCCATTGCCGTAATTAATTGCGAAGTATTTGAACCTTCGGCAATGTCATAACCTGCATCAGCGAATTTACTTTGAAGTCCGGTGTATAGCTGATCAAAATTAAATGGAACTGTTTTGGTGATTTCTGCCATGTTTAACCTTATT
>ERZ650301.167-NODE-167-length-16652-cov-8.348256_pt1 | contig 16652 bp, 26 predicted proteins | sample MGYA00376237_ERZ650301 | MGnify/ENA primary metagenome ERZ650301 (study PRJEB26733, sample SAMN07839255) | wastewater metagenome | biome: small river; feature: stream; material: water | place: USA: North Carolina | collected 2016-04-05 ...
CCTTTGCTTTGGCCCAATGTTGCAAACTTGCCAATGGTGCCAGACAACGCAACGTTTATATTGCCAATGCCAGTTGCAACACCATCAAATGATCCAGCAAGCAATCCAAAGCCAGTCTTTAAATCAGTTACAAATTGAGTTGCATTTTGGATCGTAACGGTAATTTGTTCAATTGCACCAATCACCATAGGTGCAACATCACTTGTAACGGCAATCTTAAAATCTTCCATTGCATTGCTCAATGCCACGATTTTTTGTTGTGGCGTATCCATTGCAGCTGTTAATTTCCCAGCACCTTCAGTCCGAATTCGATCAAGAGCACGAACAATAATTTCAGACGTAATTTTTCCTTCGGATCCAAATTGCTTGATATTCCCAACATTGGTATTCATTTCCTTGGCAATTGCCTGAGCAATACTCGGCATCTGCTCAAGGACTGATCGCAGTTCATCGCCTTGCAATGTTCCAGAACCAAGACCCTGTGACAACTGCAAGAAAGCGGCAGATGCTGCTCCTGCTTCAACTCCACTTATTTTTACGGCAGTATTAAAACCTTCATAAATTGCATTGATTTCACTAAGACCAAAACCAACTGGACGCAATCGCGTGTAAATATCACCAACAGCATTGGCTGCTTCGGTTTGTGACAATCCAAATTTGGTGGAAGCATTTTTGGCTAATTGCAAAACAAGTCTGTAATCATCTAGACCTGTACTAACCATTTTTATTCGACGCTGTGCCGAATCTGCTGCATTAGCCGTTGCAAAAAAGTCCTTGGCAATGTTCAGGGCATTCATGCCCGCCACTGCTACGCCAAGACCAGCAAAAGCAGTTTCAAGTTGCTTGACCGATCTATTTGTATTGTTAATTTGCCTTTCTAATTGTGTTGCAGCTGCGTTGACATTGCGTATTGAGCTGACAGCACCCTGGCTATTTACCTGAATATCAACGGTTGCTACTGCCACGGATCGACCACTGTTATTGCGTAAGTCTACCTGCTGCGCTGCTTGGCTTTGTCCATTTCCTCACGCTCACGCTTGCCTTTTATCTCGTAGTACGCAGCAAAGTGGATGAACTCCGCATCCGTCAGTTCCTGCCGAAGCCGACTTACTGTCATGCCTAACTCAGTGGCTAGAAACATTTCAAAGTAAAGCCAGCTATCGGCCTCTAGTCGTTTTTTGCTTCTTCCAGCGGTTCAGGCGCACCAAGACCAAATAGGAACAGCTCCAGTTCGTTCAGTACTGACTCAGGCAGCTCGCGTTGCAGTTTGGCTGCGTCGGCTGATGCAAAAGCTTTGGTGCCATCTTCCAGTTCGGCCATGTGACACAGCATCTGAGTACTGATGTCCAAAGCTTCTTCTGATCCAGCAAGGCCAGATGCACGCTTGCGATCAGCGCGTGTGATCGGCTTGAAGTACAGCGACAGCACTACTGTGCCGTCTTCCTTTTTGATATTGAATTGACGCCGCTGGTTAAGGTCAAAAGCCCCGGTGAGAAGATCAACGGGGCGTGGTGTGGCAGGCATTAGATCGAGGTAGTAATGGCACCGTTCATGGTGAAGTTAACCGTCACCACTTCCAGTTCGCCAACCGTAGCACTGTAATCAGTGGATGTGATCACGATGCTGCCGGTGATCTTCTTGCCACCAGTTTCGTCAAGATACAGCTCGACAGAGGCATTGCCTTCGTCGGTTGCCGTGTTCACGTCCTTGATCAGGTCAAGTTTGTCGCCAGCACTAGGAGCGTCATACATGATTTCCATGCTGCCGCTACCTGCGATTAGACCACCGATGTTGGCCTTGTAGGTTGCACCTTGAGCAGTGGTTTCCAGCACATCCTTTTCCACGGTCATCGACCAGGAACGCACAGCAGCAATCTCAGAAATGCCGCCACTGCTGTCCTTGTCAAAAAAAACTGTACCTTGTTCGCCGCGATAGAAAGCCATGATCAGATCGTCGAGGTGGTGATGGTGCCAGTGGTCACGAAGTTGCAGGTGATAACTTCTAACTCACCAACGGTGGCGCTGTAATCAGCAGAAGTGATCAAGCCAGCAAAGCTGATCTTCTTGGTGCCTGTAGTGTCAAGGAACAACTCAAAAGTTGCCACACCTTGATCGGTTGCGGTGTTGGCAGCCTTGATAAATGTGCTTGTTTCATCAGCGCTGCTGGCTGTGTACATCAGCTCGACGCTGCCAGAACCGGCGATTAGACCGCCAATGTTGCTCTTGTAAGTGGCACCTAGAGCAGTGGTTTCCAGCACATCCTTCTCGATGGTCATAGACCACGAACGAGTGGATGCAATGGTGGCAGTGGTGCTACCAGCATCGTCAAACTTGACGGAGCCTTGTTCGCCGCGATAAAAGGCCATGGTTAGAGATCCTCGAAGGTTTCAAAGGTCATTCTGACCTGAGTTTGGAAGTACCCTTCGGGAGACGGCGTGGCCACCACCTCTGGGCCTATCGGAGGATCAAAACGAACCCCAGATACATTGATTCTATTGTAAAGGTCTCGTACTCTTTTGCCGATGGTGAAATTGGCGCCTGATCCGACACCTTTGGCAGAAAAGATGTTCACAATGACAACACCAATCACACTGTTGCTAGCACCAGAAGTGCTGCCCATGGTCATGTAGTTGTTGGCGCCAAAGCTGACAGAACACTGTGCCCAGGTGCTGCCTGGCGTGGGCGTGTAGGCCACGTTATGAAACACCACTGGAATGACTGGTGCGGTGGCTAGTTCTGTGGCTAGGCGGCCTTCGACGATGGCGCGGATTGCGTTGAGATCTAGTGCAGCCATTACTCGTTCCTCCCGATGATGTCGGCCAACTGCCTAGCGCGATTGGTCATCTGCCGAGCAATGATGTCGATCCATCCTGCTGGTGCTTGACGGCTATGGCCATTGGCTAGTGATTCAGCGTATGGCAACGAGTTGTGGACGTTGTATCTGATGCCAAAACGTTCGTTGCCAGGTGTGTAGTTGATGCCCACAGGTGCCAGTGATCCGCCAGTTCCTGCGTCGTAGTTGCCGGTAGCGTTTTCGCCAATTGCCCAGCTGGAACGAAAGCGGCCAGTATCCACTGGACTCTGTGACTTGACCTGCTGATCCGTTTCAAGCACCACCACGCGCAGCAACTGGTTCATCTGGCCTTCGCAGAAGTTGCCGATCTCGCCAATGTTGATGCGTCTTGCCATGATCAGGCTCGTAGGACCAGTTCGTAGGTGATCGCCTGGTTGTCCTGCTCGATAGTATGCACGGTGATGATTTGGTGCGACACGGTGCTGATGATCACGCGGTCGGCGGTGCTTGGCGTTACGGCCAGATCAGTTGCAGCGATAAACAGCCGCTTGTCACCTGCCTGAATCAGTTCATTGACCTCACGGGCGTTCACATCCTGTAACACGCCACGCAGGGCATAATCCGTCGTCGTCTCCGTTACCGCGCCTGTGGAGGCGTTGTAAGCGCCGCTGGTGATCCGTCTATAGGTCAACGCACCACCAAACTTGCCCATCAGCTTGGATGCGGTTTTCTGTAGCGAGGAAGCTAGTGCCATTAGAGCTTGTATGCAACGCAATGACCATTTTGTAGCTTGATGCTGGTAAAAACTCCATACAGCGTAGAGTTTGCCGAAAATGACTGCCCAGAAACGGTTTCACCGTCCCAGTTCAGTGAAGTCAGCTCGTCAACAATGCAATTCGTGGTGAAATAAATTGCACACCATCGCCCAGTATGTGTCGCTGTATTACCGACAAATGTGGCGCCCTTGGCGTAATCAATGCCTAAAAGATTGGTATCGCTCATGATCAAATTTTGTAGGCGGCAATTTTGCCGGATGCCAGCGTAACGCTGGTGAACACAGCTTCAACCGATTGGCCGGCTTTCAGTGGCACGCTAGCGAAGGTGTTGCCGCTTTGATTCAGGATCACGGCACTTGCGATTACGGAATCCTCAAAAGCAACTAGTTCGTTGAAGCGACCAGTATGGGCAGCCGTATCGCTGATGTACTCAAAACCAATGGCGTACTCAGACATGATCAGCTCCGACGGATAGCAATGTTTCCTGGTCCACTGATTCTAAGGCCAGTTAGATACCGTTCCATCATTGGCGGCACCTTGTCGGCGCCAGCCTGCGGACTGCTGGTGTTCATGCTGACGCTGATAGGGCCGATACTAACGCTGTTGTAGTCCTCAAGACCACTCAAGCCGAGGCTATCAGTGTTGTTGTTGAGGAAGACAGCCAGCACCACCTGGGCTTGCTTGATCTGCGGTGGGATCTCACCGTCAGTGAAATAGTCCGTGGTAATGCGAAACGGGAAACCTGTCGCGTAAGTGTTGATATAGGTATCAGGCTTCCGTACTCCAGTTCGAGGCCACTGCATCGACTGGGTGTCAGTAGCGCGAGCACCAAGAAAACGTTCACGGTCCAGCCTCTGAGCAGCGGTGTACAGTGCGCGGTTCTTGGCGTCAGTGGTTGCGGTGCCCCATGCGGTCACGTCCGCATCAAGCACCAAACCATCAACAATGGCTTGCGCGTCAGCCAGCGTCAGGTACGTATTCGCTGAGCTTCCGCCGATTGTTGCGTCTAGGACGATTGCCATTGACCGGCTCGGTAATTACTTCAGGTGCTACTTCTACAGTAGCTGGCTCTTCAATGAGAAAAGAGGCCACCTCGTTAGAAGCAGCCTCCTGTTCACGTAGTCGCCGGAAAGCGAACAGACCCATTAGGCAACAGCAGATCCAGTGGAACCGAGGCCATACAGAGTGATCGCCTGGGAACCAGCGGTGACGTTAGTGACGTAACCGATAAATTCCTTGGAAGCGTTTTGCACCACGGTGGCAACACCGGAAACAGTCACGCCAGAACCACCACCAAGGGTGACGGTGATGGCAGTAGCTGCGGCGTTGATCACAACGATACGGAAGCAAGTGCCAACAGCACAATCACCACCAACGGCAGTAATAATGTTGGCAGCACTTTCTGTCGTATAGGTGGCAGTGCTGGTAGGAATGCCACGCACAATCGAGTTATACGACTGTGCAGCGGTCAGAGTGGCGGTGTTAGTAACATTCGCCAAGGTACATTGACTCGGCAGAAGGCCGCCGGGAATGTGACTGAGTTCAAAAATCGAAGCCATGATTAGTTCCTCCTATCAATCGAAGTTGGAGGTGATGGTCGCACGCACGATACCAATGTTCTTGGTTTCGTACACCTTCGACCAGTTACCCACCGTTGCCAGTTGAGCACGAGTTGGGTTGGTGGTAGTCACCGCCCACTTAGCGCCAACAGGGTGGTACAGGTAGTGCATGTCAAGTGACATGGCGTCCGATTTGGCCAGGATGTCCCGGTCGGTTTCGGTGCGCATTGCAGCTTGCTCACCGGTAGCGATGGCGCCGTTGGTGAAGAAGTAACAAGCGTAGTTACCACCAGAGTTGGTGATGTCATCAGAGACGATTACACGCAGACCCATGTAGGTGGGGATGCTGTACTCGTTGCTGAAGGATCCAGCCATAGAACCGCCGATGGCGTTAATGGTGCTGGCGCCGGTAGCAAGAGTGCTCAGGCGAGCTTCCGTGTTGGTCACATAATCAATCGCCTTACGCTCTACGAGGTCGTAGTAGCAAGCCGAGTGCATGGCCACGGCAGACAGCTTGTCGCCTTGATCGCCTAGTTTGGCGCGTGCTTGGGCAACCTGCTTGGGACCCAGTGCAGTCATGCCGCTGGTGTCAAAGCGCAGTGCGTCAAAAGCAGGTGAATCAGAGCCAGTCAAGGCACCGAACACACCTTCTAGGCACTTGTACAGGTCAACCTGTTGCTGGTTGGCAACATACTCACCGACCTTGGCGCCAATGGCAGCCATGGGATCAGCGCCAGCAGCAAGTGCTGCAAGGTCGCGTGACTCAAATGCACGGCCACGGTGCAGGATCACGCCAACTTGCTTGTCAGCAGTGATTTTGCCGGGTGTCAGTGAAGAGCTATCAGATAGCACTTCAAGGTCGCCAGACAGATTGGCCTTGAAAAAAGGTACGTTGACGAAATCACCACCTTCCGTAGCATCCAACTCCGCCATCGGTTGAGCAACACCCGAAGCCAGAAACTGGTTCCGCAGGGTGGATTGCTCAATCACATAGGGAGTAAAAATCTCGGGGATGATGACATCGGAGCGAAGTGTCGCCACGGTGTTTCTCCAAAAAATGTTTTGTGCGTGGTGGGCGTAACCCAGCGGCTCGGCGTAACCTTGCTGCTAATGCGTACAGCTTAGCGGTTAGCTGCTGCCTTCAAACGATCGTACATATCACGGTCAGTTTTGTATAGCCGTGATTGTTCTGTGAGGTTGAAGTTTTCTGGTGTAAATGGATTCTTCATGCCAGTCATGTCGGCACCGCTACTGCGACCGGCTGGTGCGCCACTGCCCTGTGGCTTGGGTGCTTTCTGCATCCAAGTGGGCAGTGACTTGGCCCATTCAGCAACAGGAGTGCGCTGGTAACCATCGACCACAACGACTGTGCCATCAGGTTCGCGCTCGATTTGATCGCTGGTCAATTTGCTCTTGAGCACATAGTCAGGATCATGGACGATCTCAGCCAGTGCAGTCATGGCAGGCGTCATCAGTTCCAACTCGCGGACGCGGGTTTCCAGTTCACTGATGCGTTGATCCTTTTCGGCAGTGGCTGAACGGAACTGTTGTTCCAATGCCTGTCGTGCTTCACCGTACTTGCCTTGCTGCTCAAGTTGTTGTTGTTCGTAGTTACGTTTGAACTCGATCAACTCATCAACATTGATGCCATCAGGGATAGCAGGTGCCTTAGCTTTGTTTTCCTTGAGTTTGGCGATCAGCTCATAGTTTTTGCGTTCCAGTGCCTCAATGCTGCGTTTGAGTGCATCTGTATCGTCGCCACCAGTCACCGTAGGTTCCTGGATCACATCGTCAGTCATGAAATGCCCGTAGGGTGTTCACGTTTAGTGTATGACAGCTTTACAGTCGTGGCCAAGCGCGAGTGGAACACACCGATTCGGGAGCATTGGAACCCGGTGATCAAGGAAGCGCTGCATGGCGTGGACAACCATGTGCGGCTGTATCTGGCCACGGGTGACGTGTGGCACCTCAAGCAAGCAGGCTTGTTGCGTGGCTATGTGGTGGCACTGAAGGAATGGATCAATCAGCAGGAGATCACCACTTGACTTTGTTTGCCCAGTAAGCGGCTGACATTTTGCCTTTGGCAATGTTTTCGGCGTGGCGTGCCTTGAAAGCGTCGCGTCGTGCCTTATCAGCGTCTGATTCGTTCTTTTTTGCTGGGCTGCCACTTACACCTTGCTGACCGAAGCGAATCAACTTGACGGTTTCACCATCCTTTGCCAGTACGGCATGGGATTTGTTCGGATGTTTAGGCGTCCGCTTGGGTTGGTTGTACCCGTCAAATTGTTCGCCGCGATAGGTGATCACTTTTTCTTCTTGGCGGGTTTTTTGGTCTTGCCTGCTTCGCTTAGCGCGATGGCAATCGCCTGCTTACGGCTTTTCACCTTAGGACCTTTGCCGGGACCGGGTTTGCCGCTTTGCAGTGTGCCCTGCTTGAACTCCCCCATCACCTTCGCCACCTTCTTGTCCGCTTTGGCCATCTTCCTGGGCATGGGTAATACGTTCCGTCTGGCCTAATGGTAGGCCGGACTGATCAACCCATTGGATGGTGCCGTCTTCCACCTTCTGTAGCCGTGCGACTACAACAGCCTCGCCAACTGCGACCTCAACCCAGTCGGAATGAACGCGACCGTCAAGGTAGTAGCGGATCTTAGGGTTCTCCATATCGTTGCTGTAGCTGCTTCAACGTTACTTCGCTGCCGTCTTCGCGGACCATGCGTGCCAAGGCATCACGCGGGCCAACCTTCTCGGCAATCTTGTTGAAGTAGGCCGCACGGGTTGAACCCAAGACTTCAGCCTGGTATGCCTTTGGTTGTTGCTTGAGCCACTCGCCATAGTTCAAGCTGCCAGACACCGGACCATCTGCTGATGCACGCTTGCTGGGACCAGTGCCCCAGTCCGGCGGTGGGATGCCGAGTGCCTGGTAGTCAATGATCGGGATGGTGGTGCTGCGGCAGTTGAAGTGGACAGGCGGTGTCGGGCCATCGCCATACTTGAACTCCCGGCCATCAAGTGATCGGCAGATGGCTGAGGTGCGACCGTCAAGCGTGGCAACGTACCTGTACTTACCGGTGATGTCTGGATTAGCGCGGTAGACCTGCTGACTGGCTTGGTTGCTTACGTCCTGCACACTGGTGCGCACGATGGTGAGCACTTGGCTGTTAGCCATCTTGGTCACCTCACCACCAGCCAAAGCACGTTGCCGAACTGACATGGCCTGCTGCCCAAAATCAAGGTTGCCTACGAGGCGTCGTGCGATCTGTGGCGTTGGTTCGCCGGTAAGGACGCCGTTACGCACCACGGTGTTGAACATTTGCGCTTGAGACTCGGCTAAACCACGGAATGCTTTCTCTACGATCTGGCCATTTGGCAGCGTGATGGCGGCACCTTGACCAGCGGTGAGGTTGAACGCGCCAGTGCCGGGAAGCGTGAAGTTGATTGCGGTGGGATCGACGCTGACCACGGTTGCGGCAAAGTTTGGCGCCACCTGTACCGTGCGCACCATCTGCAATGCGTCTACTTGGGATGGCAGCAGCTCACGCGCATCAGCCACGCCACCACGGATGGCAAGCCGCATTTGCTCGGTGACAAACTGCGTTTGCAACTCGGCTAAGCCTTGCAATTCACCTGATACCAGCGCGGTGCTGGTGCCTGCCCAGGTGTCCAATGATTCCCGCAGTTGGGCCAAGATCACCCGCAGGCGCTGTGCTTGATAGCTGGCAGGGGACACAATGCCACCACCTGCTGTAGCTACGCCCATGTCTATACGCCGCAGGTCATCCACTGCGCTGAGGATCACGTCGTTGTATGCCGTCACCACCTGATTGGCCACCGCGTTGCTATAGCGGTTCAAGTCGATCGCATTGCGGTAAATGTTCGCAACAGGATCATTGCGGTTGATCCGCCGCTTGAACTGATCAATGTCAAGCAGCCGCTGGGTGACGCCGCCGCTGTAGGTCATGAATCGTCAGTGCTGATGTCCTCGGGGATGCTGTCCTCAACCTGCTGCTGCTGACTGCCAGCCATCTCGATCAACCCGCCGTTTTGCGTGGCCATCAGCTCTTCCTCAACCTCGAAGTCATCACCAAGCACATCGCCATTGGCCAGTTGCTCCAGCAGCGTCTTCTGGCTGATCACGCCAGCGGTGTAAGTCTGAAGTAAGGCAAGCTGATCTGCTGGTTCAAGCCGCGCACCAACAAAGTCGCGGTTCACGATGCTGTTACCCACTTGGGTGATGTTCAAATACTCGGCATGGAACCGCAGGCAGTTATCAATCGTGTCCTGCACCTGCTGAGCGATCACCATCATGGTGCTATCACCTTGGCTGCGATCGATGCGCTTAGCCTCGGCAGTTTCAGCCGATAGTTTCTGGCCTAGGACAGCGGACAGACCCAATTCGTTGATCTGTCCAGCCAGTTGCTCTAGTCGTTTGAACTGCGAGTCGTAAGACTTGCCAGCCGGTTCGATGTACTCGGCGCGGCCATCAGCAGGGAACGCGATTGCTTCACCAGGGCCTGCGCTGACCTCTTCGGCAGATGTGGGGAAGCCGTAGAACGCCAGCATCGGAACGCCGCTGATATGCAGCATGTTGTCCAGGTCGGACTGGATCTGGTACGTCTTCAGGTTCAGCTCAGCGATGTCTTCCATCGGCGGGCGTGATTCAAACATGCCAACGCGGTTGGAGTAGGCCACGCTGAACGGGATCTCGCTCAGGCTGGTGGTGCCTTCGTCAACGATCTCCCAGCTTGCCTTCTCGCTGCGTTGGTGCAGCTCGAATGCACCAGGCGTCAACACGCGGATCTGTTCCACCTGCTTCTCGCCGTACAGACCATCTGCGACCACGATGCGTTCCATCAGCCGCAACTGGCTGAGCTTCTGGGCGCCGTTATCCATTTCCGTGCGCCAGCCAAGGATGTCCCGTGGCGTGTAGGTCACCCAGTATGGTCGTCCATTTTCACCAGCAGCAGGAGCATCCACAAGGACACCAGCGTGGCCATAACGAACCATTTTGCGTCCAAGTTCATAGGTCCAGATATTGAGATCGTTGCCTTGCAGGTCTACATCAAACAATTGCTCGCGCACCACATCGGACACTTCTTCAAGTCGTACTGGCTTGCGGGTCAACATGCCAGCCAACATGCGCTCAAGGCGTTGGTAATACGGCGGGCAAACGCTGCGTGCAAGGCGGTTGTCGTATGACTCGTCTTCTTCGCGTGGTTCCTGCGGCAGGTAGCGGCGATGCTTGCGGCGCATCTCGTAGGTGCCACCCATCAGATCCTCAATCAGGATCCAGTGGGGCTCCATGTTGGCCCAGGCACTGTTGGGATCGTTGACAGCCGCAACTTTGCGGGTCAACTGCATGTTGTATGGGTTGAAGCCGGAATACACGATGCAGCGCCGCTACTTTCTTACAATCTACTGCGGGAGAACGCGGTCGATTGTAATTCGCGCCTGGCCGGTTGAATCAACCTTGATGACTTGGTGCTTGCGTGGCTCGTCACCTTTGGGTTTGAGCGCACGACCGACTGCCGTAACGATGGGTTGGGTCATGCTGCTTCCTCTTCGTCTTCTTCGCCCACGGTCAGAATGTCCAAGGCGATGCGCTGTTGCGTGAGCTGCAATGCGCCAAGCAGTTCAATTGCGGTCAGTTCTTCGGCACTGTCAACGATCAGATCGTCAAGCGCGTCTAGGAAGGCTTCCATTGGATTGAAGTTGGGCGTGGTCAGCTTACGCCAAAACGCCTAGCGACGCTTGCGTTTCTTTGCCCCAAACCTTGGAGAGTCTTTGGTGCTTGATACTGGTCGCTGACCAAACAGGGAAGGCGTGCCGTAGTTGCTTAGAAACGCTTTTGCTGCCTGTGATGTGCGCTTTCCTTTTTCAGCCCTGAGCTGGGAAGCCGCAGATCGTTTTGCAAAAGTTTCTTTGCCTCCAGCGTTCATTCTGTCACTTTCAGATAGATACCGAGAAATCTCTACTTTTTTCGCACGTTTTGCTGCATTGCCCAACTGAGTCTCAGTCACTTGCCGCCTTGCCTTGGCTGCCTTGGCTGGCTTGGCTGCCGCAACCTTAGCCTTCCCAACCTTCCCCGCTGCGTCAGGATTCCGCTTCACCTTGCCTTTAATGGCGCCGGATGCCTTGGCACCGCCAGCCTGCATCGTCTGCGTGGCCCGCGTCTTACCGCTGGCAGTCTTCAACCGCCCACCCCGTGCTGTAGCGCCAGTGCCGCCACTTGCAAAGCGGCCTCGGTTGTCGCGGGAGTAACGGCGGGCCATGTACTTACCAGATCTTTGGCGCAGTCTAATAGAGTCTAATTCCCGTTCCTCTGCCAGCACCAGCGTGTAGCGGGTTGAACTCACGCCAGATGAGATAACCCAGCGCGTCGTTCATGTGGTCGTAGCCAGCATCTTTGTCGGGATCACCTTTCTCGGTGTAACTCTGAAGCTCCAGGCACTCAATGGTTTTGACGCATGATGCAGCGATCTTGAGCCTTACTTCCCCTTTGCCATTCTCCAGCAAAGCCTGAACAGCAGCCACCCGATCCCGGACAGGAGGATTAGCCTTAGGTGACTGGTTAGACATGCCATAGCTTTCAAGAATAGCAATATCGGTTTGTGTTGCGTTTGTGCTGCGGTTGCCACCGCTGGCGTCTGGGTAAACGTAGATCTTGTGGTCTGGGTAGTGGGCCTTGATCTTCTGGGCCAGTGCGTCAGTGTCGTGGGCACCGCTGACTTCATCCACGACGTAGAGGCTCTTGCCAACGCGGATGGCGATCACGGCGGACATGTTGCCGACGTTGAAGTCCACGCCGATCCGCAATGGTTCGCGGCTGATGTCCGGCATTTGTACGGCCACATGTTTGGCACGATCAAAGCGGTCGTACACCTGGCCAGTGGTGAGGTTGACAAACTCCCCGTCGAGGTAAGCCTTCAGCAGCTGCGGGTCGTAGTTGGCCTGCATCCGCTCGATGAAATCAGGCGGCAGGTATGGGTTGTCCTGCGTGCGCATCCTGATTAGCCGCCGATCCTCGCGGTCCTTGCCGTCTTCACTGGCAAAGGTCTGCCACATCCAGCGGAAGCCTTCAGGCGTTGAGGCTGCTGCAAACTGCCGCACATTGCCGGAACGCAAGCGGCCAAGGATCTTGGGGAATGCCTTGTTTGCGATCGATGGGTTCACCGTATCGATCTCGTCAGCCAGGATCCAGGCGCCGTTAATGCCGATGATCCGCTGCCAGTTCTCAAAGCTGCGACACAGGATCTTGGTATCGCCGCCGGGTAGGTGCAGGTTGTACTCAGGCAGTGGTGACGCCCTGAAGGTGTACGGGATGTCGTACATCTCAAGGAAGTCGTCGAAATCGCTTTGCCAGATGTCGCGGATCAGCGGCCCTGTTGGTTCCATGACCACGCCAATAAAGCCTTGGTTGGCCATGGCAAGATGCACAGCCTTGGCGCACAATGCCCGCGTCTTACCGGCGCCGTAGCCAGCAGACACACCAAGGATGCTAGTGGTCTGGTCATCAACAAATGCAAGTTGCCCAGGGTGGAGGTCGCTGCGGATGCGTTGCAGCACGTCATCCATGCCATTGCCAGCCTTTACCAAGAAGCCAAGCAAGGGTGACGGCTCAACAATGCCGGTGAGCAGGCTCATCCGTTCAAGTCAAAGCGAAGCAGCCGGGCCTGGGTTTCCACGGCTTTGATGGCGACGCCGATGTTGCCCCGCTTCCGAGCTTCACGTTCGCAATCTTGTAAGCGGGAAAGGGCACCAACAAACCATTCATCACGGTTTTGATCGGCCACCTCCTGCTGAAGTTTTCGTGCTCTCGCAATGTAATTCTCGGCCTGCCGCTCGCTTATATCCCACTGTTCCGCACAATGACGCACAATTTGCGTGCGGTTGTATGCCTGCAAAAGAAGATCGTAGACCGCATTTACACGGCCATCGACTTCAACGTTGGTTCCTTTCTTTGCCATGAGCACAGGTTAGGGCATCGGCTTTGAGGATGGCATTCGCTCTGCTGCGGGCAGTTTTGGCGCGGATGTAGGCAAGGCCATCAGGTGTCTTGAGCCAACAGCGTTGGCACAGTGGTAAATGGTCGCCATTGCGGATGGTCTTGCCGCAGCAGAGACAGATCGGCAAAGGCGGTAGTCGGCCTGCCTTACGATCGCGGTAGCGCTGAGCCTTGCTTGCTTGAGTCATGACTAACCAAAAAGATGTAATTGCTGAACTGGTGGCTGCAACGGGGCGGTGCCCCATTGGTTGCCCATGGCTTTGGCGATGCCTTCAAACGTTCGGCTGCGCTCTTTCTGGCGATGTGGTGAAGGTGGCATCATGTGAACCCGTGGCTCGCGTCCTTTAACAACATCGGTAGACCTGAGGCGGGGAAGGTTGTGGAGCCATAAACAAGTGGCTTTCACCTCACCATGACCAAACTGCCACGGCTGAATGATTTGATCAGGTGGTCTGATGGCTGAGCTGATGATGCTTACCGGATTTTCGATGCACCAACGCGGGACAGGTGCATCCATGAGAAGTCGAACAAAATCAAGCGCTTCGGCCTGCTCGCGCTGTTTGCGATGGAAGTGGCGCGAGCCACTGACTGCTAGATGAGTGCAAGGTGGATGGGCGATCATTAAATCCCACCCGAGCGCCAGCACCTGTTCCACTGGTTATTGAAGGTGGTAGCTGGCATCGGCTTCGCATTCGAGCAGATCGCAACTCCATGCGTCGTGGCCGTGCAATCTGAAGGCATCACGCACTCTGCCGCTGTATTCACAGGCAACTAGAACGCGCATAGTTAAGAGTTGCAAGTCAAGAAAAAATAGCTTTGACTTGCTCACTGGCTTTAAGTGTCAACTTGCCGTTAGCAAAAAGACGAAAAGTTTTAATGCCGCGAGCGTCAGAAAAAAGTTCGCTAACGGTGTAGTAAATACCAGAAGGACCGAAGGTGATGCCTTGCTGAGCTTTGGCGGGATCAACGCCGATGGCTTGAAGCGCGGAGATAGTGGCGGTGTTCATTGTTAGTTGGCTCAAGCGAGGGTGGCGGTGAAGGCTTTGAGTGCGTCCATGGTGGCGGTGCAAGCAGCCTCGGCAGCATGGCGTTCGGCATCGGGTGCCTTGCGCTTGAGGCAGTCGTGGTAAATGCCAGTTGCGTACTTGCGCTCGGCGTGGAGGTAGCGGAGCTGTTGGATTTGAGCGGTGGTCATTGGATTGAGTTGATTTGCTTGACCTGCCTACTGTAACCCCTAGGTCGCGGCTTGACGAGCCAATGGTGTGCAGGTTCATGGTTTGTCACAAATGGATCCAGCAGCGTGGCCGGGATTACCGGCTACGCCAGTGTTTGCAAGGCTTGTCACGGTTGTCACGCTATGTCACGGTCCCTGTTACGCCGAAATCCTTTGCAGCGCAGCCGTTGTCACGCTTGTTACTCTTTTTCTATAAATAAAGATATAGATAGAGAGGGGTGAGAGGGGGTAAGGGGGGTCTTCTGTCTATATGGGGTTATGTTTCCCCGGAAGCGTGACAAGCGTGACAACCGTGACATCGGTTGCGGTGCAGGCGATCTCAGCGTTACAGTCGGCGTGACAAAATCAAAAAAGCGTGACACCTGAAAAAAAGCGTGACAAGCGTGACAAGCGTTGCGGCGCAAGGGAAGTGAGCGTAACAGTGGATTTGTCACGCTAAGAGGTCGATTGGAATGAGTGTGCAGCGCATAGTGCCCATTTTTTCAAAGCGAATTGGGCTAGTTGTCACGGCGCCATCAATACGGCGTAACGCTTGGCGGTGAGCGCCACCACTCCATGGTGTATCGCGTAGGAGGTTTTGGAGGTTGGATTGGGTGTTGGCGATGGCGATGCCACCATCGTGGTATTTGATGCCGTAGCGGGCGAGGATGGCGGCTGGTGATTCGTTGCCGAGTTGCAGGCTGGTGCGTGCAAAGGCAAAGAGTTCCCGGATGGTGATGCGCTGGTTGTCGGCAAGGACCATGGTGTTAAGGATGTGGTTGAGGCACTTAACCTCATCGGCATCAGATGGATCGGTTTGCTGGGATTCCCAGTTCATGGTTTTGATCCATGCGTGAGCCTGCTCAACCGTGAGTGGCTCACCACCGCCTGGCGAGAGTGACCAAGCACCGGCCAGGAGGGTGCCGTACTGGTCGCCGTAACGTTGGCCGAATTGGATGGCTAGGGCCTTGGCAAGGGTGTGTGCGTTTTTGCGAATGGTGGGGATGTTCTCGACAGTTCGGGCGATCAATTCACGCCCGCGTTCAGGTGTGATGGTTGCGAGGATGTCTTGCTCGAAGGCGGTCCATTCGTCTTTGTCGAGTGGATCCTTGCGAAGACCTAGGACGCAAAAGCGATCGATGTCTGCCTTTTGGATGAGTGCAACGTTGATGGAAGAAACGCAGAACATGCTGCGAATTTCAAAGGCGTTTGCGCCACCTGAGGTGGTGCCTTTGTAGATTTTGCCGCCTTCTGACGATGCAATTCGAGCAAGTGCAAGGACGTTTTGAACGATCTGTTTGTCGCGTTGTTCGTTCTGCTCAAACTCATCAAAGACAACTGGGATTGCATCAGAGCGAAGGGTGCCGCGCAGACCTGCTTCTGTTGTGCCACCTGTTGCGGCTTGATAGATGCCGCCAAGGAGGGGACGTAGGAAGTGCTTAAGGATGGTGGTTTTGCCGGTGCCTGCACCACCTGTAATCCAGGCATGTGGTCGCCAGTCCAGAGCACCGCAGACTGGAGCGAGAACGGTCCAGCCAAGAAGGAAGTAGGCATTTACTGGCACCTCCCAACGAAAACGTGTGGCGATGTTGCGGATCTTGATTGCCATTTCATCTGAAAGTGGCGTGGCTGCGGGTCCGGTTAACTGCTTGGCGTGTTCGTAGAAAAAGTGGGTAAGCGGTGGGGAGGAGATGTCGTGCTCGATGCCATCAACGATGAGGCGATTACCAAGGTGAACGATGACGCGATCACGGTCGTACCAGGCACCACGACCACGAACGCGATCCGAGTCGTAAACGCCTTGGCCCAAACAGAGCGACATGAGGCTATCGGCTGCTTGATCCCAATTGGGACCAGTGCCTTTGTTGTAGGCAGCCAACCACCATTTGAGAGGCGCGAGGTTTAGCAGATTGAGTTTGGTGTGCTGGCTAGCTGTTAGCTCAATGACCTGACCACCAGCGGTTGGCAGATAGAAGTAGGAACCGCGATCAAAACCAAGGCAACGGAAAGGAAGCTCTGACGGCTCGGGTTCTGGTTCTGGATCGGCAGGCTCACCATCCTGCGGCGGTGGAGCAATGGGCTCCAGTGGTTGGGAGATGTTGGTCTTGATGTAGGCGGCTGCTTCCTCGATTGACCATTGAGCATCGGCCAGATCCCAGCCTTCTATGGCGTCTAAAGGTGGTGATGCAATTTGCAGACGATCAACGCCAAGTTGCAGCAGCTTGCGCGATAGCCGATCCATAGCTTGACGGCCAGGTTGATCGGCATCAGGCCAGAGGATGATGCGGCGATTGACTATGGGCGAC
>ERZ650301.170-NODE-170-length-16638-cov-8.198697_pt1 | contig 16638 bp, 15 predicted proteins | sample MGYA00376237_ERZ650301 | MGnify/ENA primary metagenome ERZ650301 (study PRJEB26733, sample SAMN07839255) | wastewater metagenome | biome: small river; feature: stream; material: water | place: USA: North Carolina | collected 2016-04-05 ...
ACACGACGCTCTTCCGATCTGGTCTGATAGAGATAAATTCTCATCTAATTTCGCCATCAGCCCTTCCGACCTGAGGTGCGTGTAACGCTGAAACATCGACAAAGTCTTGTGTCCGCTCACCATGCCAACCTCGATCGGATTTAGTCCCTTCTCAAATAGCCGAGTCACAGCCTCATGGCGTAGGTCGTGGAACCGCAACCCCTTCAAAAAGGTTTGGCTCTCAGTCTGGGCTGCCTGCGCCTTGGTCAATGCAAGCGAAATACGTTTGGATACTGTGATAGCCCGGGTGAACAACCGGCCATTTATTGATTTAGGCAGGGCATGAATTGCATTTAGCGCCCGTGTTGATAGCGGCACAGTTCTTGGGTTGCCGTTCTTGGTGTCTGGCAGGAAGGCCGTGCGTTTCTCAAAATTCACATTAGGCCAAGTCAGGGCAAGCATCTCACCAGACCGCATCCCTGTTTCGATAGCAGCACCCAAAGCTGTGCAGGTAGTAAGCGCGTGAGGCCTTACAAGCAGCAAGCAGAGATTTCCCTTGTGAAATCAACAATTTAGCCCCGTGAGGGGCTTTTTGTTTTGTGTTGTTGTGGGGCTTGTCCTTCAATGCGAAGGGCTCTCATTCGTAGCGTTGACCTTGTGCCAATAGTTCAGGCGTTCCAATTACTGCGTTCAAACCATCAAAATCGAGCATCTTGCTTTGCCAGGGCTGGGTCGTTTGGTGTTGGTGCAAGCTGGCGTAATAGCCTTGCAACGTGTGCGCCACAGCGCGTGCGGTGCCCCCTGGAAAAATCACGATTTTGTAGCCGCGTTGGCCTAGCACATCGGCACTTTGCACCGGTGTTTTGCCACCTTCGACCATGTTGGCCAGCATGGGTACGCGCTGCGCGAACTGTTGGCAGGCTGTGTTCATTTGTTCAGGTGTGCGTACGGCCTCAATGAACAAGGCATCCACACCGCAGGCCAGGTAGCGTTCCGCCCGTTCGAGTGCCGCTTCAAATCCTTCCACTGCCACTGCATCGGTGCGCGCCAAGATCAGTGTGTCTGAGGAGCGGCGGGCATCTAGTGCGGCGCGCAATTTGCCTTCCATCTCGGCCACGGGCACCACGCCTTTGCCATCCAAATGGCCGCAGCGTTTGGGAAAGGTTTGGTCTTCCAGTTGAATCATGGCCGCGCCCGCGCGCTCAAAGTCGCGCACCGTGCGTTGCGTGTTCAAAGCGTTACCAAAACCAGTGTCCGCATCCACGATGACGGGCACCCGCACACGGTCGGTGATATGTGCCAAGGTGTGTGCCACTTCTGTCGCCGTGGTCAAGCCAATGTCGGAGCGACCCAGCAAGGTATAGGCGATGGAGGCGCCAGACAGATACAGCGCCTCAAAGCCTGCCTGCTCAGCGATCAAGGCGCTGAACGCGTCATACACACCCGGCGCCAACAATACCTCGGGTTGGTTCAAACGTTGTTTCAAATTCATAGAATCTCTCTCAGGGTTTGATGGGCGTCTGACGCGCGATTTGTGCGGCTGTGTGCGCGGCAATGTCGCCCCCCGCGATGGCGCTGAGCAAACCATTGCCCGACAAATAGCCCCACACCGCATCGCCCGACACGCCACGCGCGGCACCACCGGCTGCCAGCAAGTTGGGCAAGGGGTTTCCGTCAGGGCGCAGCACTTGGCATTGGGCATTGATGTCAAGCCCGCCTTGCGTGTGAAACAAAGCACCGGTCACACGAATGGCATGAAATGGCGCCACGAGGCTGCGCTTGAAGCGGCGGCCAGTGCTGGGGTCTTGGCCTTCGCGTACGGCGTCCAAGGTTTGGCGCAAGGTATCCGCCGAGCAACCGATGTGCTGTGCCAATGCGTTCACATCGGCAAAGCTGTGCACAGCGCCGGCTGCTTGTGCCTCACAAAAGTCGGGAAAGTCTTGTGCAAAGGTGAGTAAGCGGTCGTCGAACACGTTCCAAGCTGTGCCAGCAGGCTGAGCCAGCACATGCACAGCGGCTTCTGAGTAGCCCTGGGTTTCATCATGAAAGCGTTGGCCGAGTGCATTGACTTGCACAGCGCCTTCCATCATCAGCGCCCATGAAATCAGCGCACCCTGCGGCACCGCCCAAGACCCGTGGCCTTGGTAGCCTCCGAGGTCGGCCAGTTGAGCCCCGAGTTGTTGGCCCCATTGAATCGCACTGCCGTCATTGCCCATGTGGCCGGCATACAGCGCGTCACGCATCTCGGGCAACAACGACTTCACTAACTCGGTATTGCCACCAAAGCCATTGCATGCCAACACCACAGCGTCGCAGCTCAGTTGTTCTAATTGACCATCGGGGCGCACAAAACCCAAGCCCATCACCTGATCTGCGACGTTCACATACAGCGTGTTGACCTGAGCTTCAGTCAGCACCACCACGCCCGCCGCTTCGGCGGCATTGTGCAAACGCATCATCAGACCTGCACCCGTTTTCTCGGGCACGGCATGCATGCGGTGCACGCTATGGCCGGGGTACAAAAACGTGTCGAGTACCTGCCAAGGCACACCGTGGTGTTGCGCCAGGGCGTCTAGGGCAGGGCCAATGGCGCGGCTGTAGGCGTCCACCAGCACGGGCGACGCACGGCCATGGGCTTTGGCTTGAATGTCTTGCGCAAACAATTCGGGTGAATCGCTGATGCCTTGTGCTTGTTGCGCTTGGGTCGCTGCAGCCGGAACAAAGCCTGAAGACAACGCAGTCGACCCCGTGGGCAACGCATCACGCTCCAACACCACGCAGTCCACACCGAGCTGGCTCAGGCGCAGTGCAGCCGTCAAGCCACAGGCACCGCCGCCCACAATCGCCACCGCTGTGTGGACGGGGGCCGTGAAGCTGCCAACGCGTTCAACTGTGGGGTTCATAGCGTGTCTAAGAATTGAGCGCAGGTTATGACCTCAGCCACCGATGCCATGTCGGTCAGCGCGGCTTGGTGCGCTGCATCCGAGAAAGTGGCACAGCCGTCACTCAGTACCACAGTGCGGTAGTCACGCATGTGCGCATCGCGCACCGTGCTGGCCACGCCACCGTTGGTGACAATGCCGCACACGACAACGGTGTCCACGCCTGCACGGCGTAGCACCCAGTCGAGTTGGGTGTTGAAGAAGGCCGAATACGCCACCTTGCACACCGACACATCCACCCACGGGGCAATGGCAGCCACATTGGCCTGACCCCAACTGCCAGGCCCGAAGTCGCCTGAGCGCAAAAACGGTCGACGCTCTAACAAGTGCGGCGAAATCATGGGCTGACCTTCGGTGTCTGGCCACAAGGTGAACAAACTGGCCGCCACCAGTCCGTGGTGGCGTTTCACGGCCTCGGCCACCGGCGCGACGCGTGCGGGCAATAACAAGGCTTCAGGGCTTACCGTCTTCCCTCGCGCGTAAGCACCTTCGGGCGCAAGAAAGTCGTTTTGCAAATCAACGATCACCAAGCCAATTCGGCGCGTGCTGGCGTGGCTCATGCCGCCATCCTTTCCACCAGTAAATTACCCAGTGTGTCGACACGGGCGCTAAACCCGGGCTCCAACCACACGGTGGTATCTGCCTGCTCCAAGATGGCAGGGCCTGCCACTTGGGCACCAACAGGCAATTCCAAGCGCGCATAGCGCTGGGCGTCCCACCACTGACCGGCGTGGTAAACACGTTGCACCCCGAGGGATGTTGTGCTACCTGGGCCCTTGGGGGCCAGCACGGCGAGGTCAAATTTGGGCCGTACGCCAATGCGGGCATAGCGCAGGTTCATCACGCGAATCACCATGCCAGTCAGCACACGACCAAACGAAGCGGCGTAGGCTTTTTCAAATGCGGCTTGAATGCTTTCACGGCTGATGTCAGTTGGGTTCAAGGGCACTTGCAAGGTGTGGGTCTGACCCATGTAGAGCATGTCCAGCGCTACCACTTCTTGCACGCGTTCAAAACGCACGCCTGCAGAGTCGAGGCGTTTTTGGCAGGCCTCAGCCAGGTTGGCCAAGCGTGACTTGAGTTGCGTCAAGTCCAAATCGAGCAGCGATTTGTTCAAGGTCTGCACCGCGTCGTGGCGCATGTCGGCCATCACGCAGCCCAAGGCTGAGGTGACGCCTGGGTAACGAGGCACGATGCCGGTGGTCACGCCCACCTCGCGCATCATGGCGCACACATGCAAGGCACCACCACCACCAAATGGCATGTAAGCAAATTGGCGTGGGTCATGCCCACGCTCGATCGACACCACGCGAATGGCACCCGCCATCTTTGCATTGGCCACCGTCAAAATCGCCTCCGCCGCTGCCAGCGCCTCCAAGCCCAAAGGCGTTGCCACATGGGTTTGAATCGCCAGTTCGGCCGCTTTGGCATCTAAGGCCTTCAACAAACCACCACCCAATGGACGGTCGGCGGCAATGCGCCCCAACACCACATTGGCATCGGTCACTGTGGGACGGGTGTTGCCACGGCCATAGCACACCGGGCCCGGAATACTGCCTGCCGACTCGGGGCCCACCTGCAACATGCCACTGGCGTCCACCGAGGCAATTGAGCCGCCACCGGCACCAATGGTTTCAATTTGAATCATGGGCGAGCGCACCACCAACCCAAACTCGATCGAGGTTTGCGCGGCCAACGAGGCCTCGCCTTCGGCCACCAGCGACACGTCAAACGAGGTGCCACCCATGTCACCTGTGATCACATTGGGGTAACCCGAGGCACGCGCCACGGCGGCACACGCAATCACGCCTGCAGCAGGGCCCGAGAGTGCGGTGCGCACGGGCACATCGCACGCGGTTTCGCGTGACATCACGCCGCCGTTGCTTTGCACAATCAGTAACTCACCGCTGAAGCCCTGGGTGCGCAAATCGTCTTCGAGCTTGGCCAAGTAACTGCCCACCACGGGCTGCAAGGCAGCGTTCAAGGTAGCCGTGGAGCAACGTTCGAATTCACGAATTTCCGGTAGCACTTCACTGGCCGACGTCACATAGGGGTTGGGCCACATCGCACGCACAGCGGCCACGGCTTGTTGCTCGTTGACGGGGTTGGCGTAGGCGTTGATGAAGAACACGCACACCGCTTCGCAGCCTGCGTCCAAAAGCGCTTGGGTTTGGGCACGCACTTGCGCCAAGTCCACTGCCGTGTGCAAGCTGCCATCGGCCAGCACACGTTCGTCCACTTCGAGGCGCAAATCGCGCGGGACCACGGGGGTGAAGCTGCCTCGCAGCCCCCAGGTTTGGGGGCGGTCGCGGCGGCGCATTTCCAACACATCGCGAAAACCACGCGTGGTGATGATGCCGGTGCGTGCCACCTTGCGCTCCAACAAGGCGTTGGTGCCCACGGTGGTGCCGTGCACGATGGTGGCCAGGGTGGACGCCACGCCGTGTGTCGCTGCCGCAGAACTGCCTTGTGTGGCATCAGGCGCATGGCCCTCGCTCACGCGCACCACGCCGTTCATGAAGCCACGCGCTTCTTCGCCACGGGTGGAGGGCACTTTGACAATGCGGGCCGAGCCGTCGCGCTCGTCCAGCACAAACAAGTCGGTGAATGTGCCGCCCACATCGACACCAACCACCAGGTGTGGGGTGACAGGGTGTTGCGTACTCATGGTTTGACCTTTGAAGAAGTGATGTTCGAATCGCTGACGTAGCCCAAGTCCACATCATGTTGGCGTGCCGCGGCATCGCGACCCGCTGCTGGGCCCCAACCGCCGCCGCCGGGAGTTTCTAAACGCACACGCTCACCTTTTTTGAGATGGATACCCAACATCTTGGACACCATCGGTGGCTTGCACCATTGGCCGTTGTGCTGGTACGAAAACACGTTGGGCAAGGCGTTGCCGCCGCCTGCAATGCCTTTGGGGGGCGCTTTGCCACGCTCGCCGAAGATGAAGGCCTCGGCGCTTTCTTCGAGCAATTCAATTTCGTACACCGCACCCAAGCCGCCACGGTGTGTGCCGTCGCCACCAGAGTTGGGGCGCAACGACCACTCGGTGAAGCGCACGGGGTAGGCCGCTTCCAAAATTTCCAGTGGTGGAATGGTGGCGGTAGAAATAGGGGCGTTGCTGTGGCTCAAACCATCGCCTGTGCTGTGGCCGCCGTGGCCGCCGCCGAAGAAGCTGAACATCACCCAGCGCTGGCCCTTGCGCGCCGCATCGGTGCGGTGCCCGGCAATCGACAAGGCATTGATGGTGCCGTAAGCATGGGCGACGGCACGGTTGGGGTCGGCCAAAGCGGTGGCGCTGAAGATCACATCAATCATGCGCAAAATGGTTTCGGTGTAACCGCCCACGGGCCGCGGACGCTCTGCGGTAATGACCAAACCGTCGGGCAGCACAAAGTCCACCGCGTCCAGCACACCGGCGTTGGCGGGCACATCCGGAAACACATGTTTGAGGGCCACATAGCAAGCTGCGACGGCGGTGGCGCGTGAAATATTCACAGGGCCTGCGCACTGCGGTGAGGTGCGTGAAAAGTCGAGCGTCATGTGGTCACCTTTGACCGTCATGTCCAAGGCAATCGTCAACAATTCGTCTTTCACGCCATCGTTGTCGAGTACGTCTTCAAAACTGTAGCGGCCATCGGGCAAGTTTTGAATGTGCGCGCGCATCAGCACCAAAGCACGTTTGCGCAACTCGCCCATGGCTTGCAGCACCACGGCGTCGCCGTATTCATCAAGCAAACCATCTAGGCGTTTCACCCCCAGCTCCAGCGCGGAGAGTTGGCCGTTCAGGTCACCCCACAAGCTGTCGGGCAAACGCGTGTTGGCGCGCAAGATGCCCAGCACATCGCCATCCAGTTGGCCTTGGCGCACGATGCGCACAGGTGGAATTTGCACGGCCTCTTGCCAACACTCGGTGGCGGCAGGGTTGTAGTTGCCGGGCACGGCGCCGCCCACGTCGTGCCAATGCGCGGCGGAGGCTAAGTAGCAAAACAGCTGGCCGTTGCGAAAGAAGGGCCGCACCAATTTGAAGTCGTTGGCGTGTGTGCCGCCTTCATAGGGATCGTTGAACAACCAGGTGTCACCATCCACCATACCGCCGCGTTCTTGTGCCACGCGTGCCGCTGCACGCACCGCAAACGCCATGGCTCCGACAAATACGGGCAAGCCCGATTTGCCTTGCACTAAGGTGTCGCCACTGTCGGCATCGTACAAGCCGTGGCAAGCGTCGTGTGCCTCGGCAATGATGGGGTTGAATGCGCTGCGGTACAGCGTGGCATCCATCTCATCGGCAATTTGTTCCAAGCGACCTTTGAGCACGGCGAGCGTGACGGGGTCTAGGGTCACCGTTGTGGGGTGTTCACGCATGGTGTGTTCCTTGGCTACGTTGTTTCAAAACATTCATCAAACCTCCGGCATGGACCATGTCCATCAAAAAATCAGGAATCGGTTGGCATGGCAAGACCGTGCCATTGGCACATTGCACGCCTTCAGGGACGAGGGTCACTGCATCGCCTTCGTGCAACTGTTCGGCCTCTGGGCAGGTCAGCAACAGCAATCCAAGGTTGAACGCGTTGCGAAAGAACAAGCCACTGAACGAGGGGGCGATGACCGCACGCACGCCCAGATGCACCAGTGCGCCTGCGGCTTGTTCACGCGAGGAGCCAATGCCAAAGTTGGGGCCCGCCACCAGCACGTCACCAGGACGCACGGCAGCCGCAAAGTCAGGGCGCAGGGCTTCTAGGCAGTGCTGGGCAATGACGTCGATGCCATTTTTCATGTAGGCGCCAGGGGCGAGGGCATCGGTGTCGACATCGGCACCGAGCTTCCACACGCGTGATGTCGTCATAGCAACTCCCGTACATCGCTGATGCGGCCGCGTAGCGCCGACGCCGCGACGGTCCAGGGTGACGCCAGGTACACCTGCACACTGGCTGGGCCCATGCGACCTTTGAAATTGCGGGCGGTACTGGAGATCACGGTGGCACCTTCTTCAAATGTGGCGCCGTATCCGGCACAGGCGCCGCAGCTGTTGGGTAGCACTTGAGCGCCAGCATCACGCAGCACTTGCATCACGCCTTCACGCTCAGCTTGTGCTTGGTCGCGGGCGCTGGCGGGAGCCACCAGCAGGCGAACCCCTTGGGCCACACGGTGGCCGCGCAGCACTTGGGCTGCAGCACGCAAGTCTTCAAGCTTGGCACCGGTGCAAGCACCGATGTAGGCCACGTCCAACGCCACGTCGGCGTAGTCACCGACGGCGCGCGTGTTGGCGGGACTGTGAGGGGCGGCCACTTGAGGGCTCAAAGTGGTCGCGTCAAATGCAAAGTCTTCGCAGTCGGCGCCCGCATCGGTGTGCCAGGTGTGCGCCTGTTGCAGGGCTTCCTCGTTCACGCCCACACTGCGGAGGTAGGCGCAAGTGGTGTCATCCGCCGCAATCAAGCCAGCTTGGGCGCCCATTTCAGCACTCATGTTCGAGAGTGTCATGCGCTCTTGCATGCCCAAGGACATCACCGCCTCGCCCGCAAACTCCACCGCTTGGTATTGGCCACCATTCATGCCAAAGCGAGCAATCATGTGCAGCATCATGTCTTTGGCACACACGCCTTGCGCCAATTGGCCGGTCCACCGCATGCGTAAGGTGCGCGGCACTTGCACCCAAATTTCGCCCGTCACCACCACACCCAGCATTTCGGTCGCGCCGATGCCAAACATGTAGGTGCCAAAAGCTCCACCGGTGGGTGAGTGCGAGTCGCCGCCCACGCACAACATGCCGGGGCGCAAATGGCCCCGCTCAGGCAGTACCACATGGCAAATGCCTTCTGAGTCAATCACGTTGGGCAAACGCCACTCACGCGCGGTGTCTCGCGCAATTTGCACAATGCGTTGGGCATCGGCGTCTTGCGCGGGCACGTAATGGTCCATGACCAGCACCACTTTGGTGGGGTCCCAAATCTTGGCACCCAAGGCATCCAGCATGGGTTTCAAACGGCGCGGGCCGGAGGAGTCGTGGAACATGGCCAGGTCGACCTGGCAGGTGACCACCTCACCCACGGCGACTTGCGCTTGGCCAGCGGCACGGGCAATGAGTTTTTGCGCCAAGGTTTGTGGCGTGCGCAAAGGAGAGGGCGTGTGGTTCATTCGGGTTTCGCTCCAGAAAACTTCACCACGTCACGCCAGCGGGCAATATCGGTCACCACAAAGCGGGCAAATTCTTGCGGGCTGTTGCCCACCGCCGTGGCACCTTCGGCTTCGATGCGGTGGCGTACGTCGGGGTTTTGCACAGCCTGACGCGCGGCATCGCTCCATGTGCGTAAAACCTCAGGCGGTAATTTGGCGGGGCCGAATAAACCAAACCATGCGCTGGATTCAAAGCCAGGCAAAGTGTCGGCAATGGCCGGCACATCCGGCAAGGTGCTTAAGCGATGTGGGCTGGTCACGCCCAAGGCTTTGAGTTTGCCCGCGCGGATGTGTTGCTGCACATTGCCTACGGCTGCAAACATCAACCCCACTTGGCCTGCCAACACGTCTTGCACCGCAGGTGCTGTGCCACGGTATGGAATGTTCACGATGTAGACACCGGCTTTGAGCTTGAAGGCCTCGCCCGCCAAATGCAGTGACGAGCCCAAAGCCCCAATCGCAAAGTTGAGTTGTCCGGGTTTGGCTTTGGCCAAAGCCACCAACTCGGCGATGTTGTTTGCCGGTAAGGAGGGATGAGCCACCAACACGGAAGGTGAGGTGGACACCATGGTCAAGGGGGTGAAATCTTTCACCGGGTCAAACGCCAGCTTTGGGTACAGCGACGCATTGATGGCATGGCTGGTGAAACTCATCAGCAAGGTTTGCCCATCGGGCGCGGCACGGGCCACAGCCTCGGCAGCCAAATTGCCACCGGCACCAGGGCGGTTGTCCACCACCACAGTGCGGCCCAGTTGCTGGCCCATCGCATGGGCCACAGCACGGGCCATGGTGTCGGTGCTGCCACCTGCAGGTGCGCCGACCAAGATGCGGACTGGCGCTGTGGCACCCATGCCTTGCGACCAAGCCGTGCCTCCAGCGAGAAGCGACAGCACAAACAACACACACACAAAGCATTGGCGTGGCACATGCAAACTCATACGCAAACTCATACGCCCAAGTAGGCTTGGCGCAGGGTGTCGCTGGCCAACAGCTCAGCCGACGTGCCTGAGAAACGGATACTGCCGTTTTCCATCACATAAGCGCGGTCGGCAATTTCTAAGGACTGGCCCACGTTTTGTTCGACGAGCAAAATTGCCAATCCGCCAGCACGCAGCTGAGCGATCAAGGCAAACATTTCCTCCACCAAGAGCGGGGACAAGCCCAAGGAGGGTTCGTCCAAGATCAACAGCTTGGGCTCGGCCATCAGTCCACGGCCAATGGCCAGCATTTGCTGTTCGCCACCGCTCATGGTGCCTGCGAGTTGCGCTTGGCGTTCCCGCAAGCGTGGAAAAGTGTCAAACACACGGGTCAAATTGTCGGCACGGCGTTCGCGCGCGCGGGTGAAGGCGCCCAATTCCAAGTTCTCTAAGACGCTGAGGTTAGGGAATACTTTGCGGCCTTCGGGCACCTGAATCAAGCCGGCTTGCACCACCTGTCGGTAGTGGGCACCGGTGAGGTCTTGTCCGTCAAACACCACGCGTCCTGCCCAAGTGGGCACCAAGCCGGATACCACCGAGTTGAGCGTGGTTTTGCCCGCGCCATTGCTGCCGAGCAGGGCCACCAGTTCGCCGGGGGCGATACGCAGGTCCACCCCGCGCAACACTTCCACGGCTCCATAGCCTGCGCGCAGGCCTTCAATCGTGAGCAAATCACTCATGCAGCCTCCTGCTGTGTTTTGCGCAAACGTGCGGCTGTGCCGTGTCCTAGATAGGCCTCGATGACCTGTGCGTTTTGTGTCACTTCGCTCGGCGCACCTTGGGCAATGAGTTGGCCTTGGGCCAACACCCACACATGCTCGGCCAAATTCATGACCGCTTGCATGACGTGTTCAATCATCAGCACCGTCACACCCCCTGCAACCAAGCCTCGCACCACGGGCAACATGTCTTGAATTTCTTGTGGGTTCAGACCTGCCAACACTTCGTCGAGCAACAAGAGTTTGGGTTGTGTGGCTAATGCACGGGCCAGTTCGAGGCGCTTACGCCCAGCCACCGTCAAGTCGCCTGCGGGTTTGTCGAGTTGGGCAGACAAGCCGACGCGCTCAGCCACGGCTTCGGCCGCGTGCAAGGCATCGCTGCGCTTGGCGTGCTGAAGGTGAGCTCCCACCGCAATGTTTTCGCGCACGGTTTGCGAGGCAAAGGGTTGCACAATTTGAAAGGTACGCGTGAGACCCAAGGCCGCATTGAGGTGTGGCGCGCGACCGGTGATGTCTACCCCGTCAAAGGTGACACGTCCGGTGTCAGGCACCAAAAAGCCGGACATCAAGGCAAATAACGTGGTTTTACCTGCGCCGTTGGGGCCAATCAAAGCTGTCAAACTCCCTGCGGGGACATTCAGACTGACATCTTGCACGGCACGCAGCCCGCCGAAGGCGCGTGACACATGGCTCACTTGCAACAAGCTCATGTGCTCTCCTTTTTGTCTGAGGTACTGGCCTGGGTGCGCTTGAACCAGTGCTGTCCAATCCCACCGACACCGCGTGGCAGGAACATCACAATCAACACCAACACGCAGCCATAGACCACCATGTTGATGCCAGGCAACTGGCCAAACATATTGCGCGTCAGATCGGCCAGCACATGCAAAGCCAAGGCGCCCACCACCGGACCCCACAAGGTGCCCATGCCGCCCACAATGGCGCCCACCAAGGCCTCGACAGAGGTGTGCGGGCCAAAGGCCAAGCCAGGATCTAGGTATTGAAACACTTGTACATAAAAAGCACCGCCGGCTCCCATCAAGGCGCCCGATAACACGGTGGCCCAGAGCTTGACCGAGAAGGGATTGACGCCAATCGCACGCGCAGCGTCTTCGTTATCGCGCACGGCTTGCAGGTAAGCCCCAAAGCGTGAGTGACGCAGCCAAGCCGTGATGCACAAAGCCAAGGTGACCAATACCAAAATCAGCCACACATAACCTGCACGCGAGGCGAATTGCATATTGCCGACCGACTCATGCAAAGGCAGCATCAAGCCAACGCCCGCGCCGGTCCATGGAACCGACAGCGCAACGATGCGAAACACTTCGGCAAAAGCCAAGGTGACCAAGGCAAAGTAAGAGCCCTTGAGTCCGTAACGAAACGACAAAGCCCCAACAAACCCACCCACGGCCGCACTGATGCCCATGGACAGGATCAATGTGAACCACGGGTTCCAGCCGGCATGCACCTGGGCCATGACTTGCACATAAGCGCCAGTGCCAAAAAATAGTGCATGACCAAACGAGAACTGACCGCCAAAACCACCCAGCACATTCCAGGCCTGAGCCAGCAAGCAGGCGTAGAGGGCCATCATTACAAAATTGAGTACCACACCTGAATCGGTCAGGAGCGGAATGCTGCCCACGAGCAGCACAAACAACACAATGGCACGGATATCTTTCATGCGCGTGCTCCAAACAAACCCTGAGGACGGAACAGCAGCACCGCAATGAAGATGGCAAAAATGCCGACCTGTCCGAGCGATTCGCCGAGATACAGACCACCAATGGACTCGACCACCCCAATCAGCAAACCCCCGACCAAGGCCCCGACAAAGCTACCCATGCCGCCCAACACCACAATGGTGAAGGCCACCAGCACAAAGCCGCTGCCGACCATGGGGTTGACGTAATAAGCGGGCAACAAAAAGCAAGCGGCGGCGCCCAAGCAGGCCAAGCCAATGCCAAAGCACATGGCGTACACATGGTCTACATCAATGCCCATCAAACGGGCGCCATGTTTTTCTTTGGCCACAGCGCGTATGGCTCGCCCCAAGTCGGTGTAACGCATCACGGCCAGTAGCACTGCCGAGACCACCAAGGCACCCGCAAACGCCACCAGCTTAGGCAACGCAATCATGGCCGGACCGATGTTGACGGTGGTCAAGGTGTAGGCCGTTTCAATGTTGCGCGTGTCGGACTTGAAAAACAGCAGGGCTAAGTTTTCCAAAATGATGGATAGCCCCAAGGTGACCAGCAAGATGTTTTCATCCTTGCCGTGGCTGGCCCGATTGATCACACCGCGCTGCAGCAAGTAGCCCAGCGCAAACATCGCGGGCACCATGATGGGCAAGGCCAAATAAGGGTCAATGCCGAGTTTTTCTTTTAAAAAATACACACCGTACAAAGCCACCATCAACGACGCCCCATGGGCGAAGTTGATGATGTGCAGCACGCCATAGATCAAGGTCAACCCCAGTGCGATCAACGCATAGACAGCACCTGTGGTGATGCCGTTGAGCACCGAGGCAAACAAAATAGAGAGATCAAACATGGCGTGGCTCTGAAATGAGACTTAGGCTTTCAAAGGGAAGATCGGTTCGACTTCACGGTAATCACGAGGAATGATCACCTTGATGTCGCCTTTGACCACTTGGGTCATCAAAGGCTGGGCACCCATGTTTTGGCCGTTGACAAACTGGGTGGCGCCGTACGGCATGATGTGATCTGAGAAAGTACTCTTGTTCAAAGCGTCAATGATGGCGGCGCGGTCGGTGGACTTGGCGCGTTCAATGGCATCTGCCAACAAACGCATGGCCGTGTATGCCATGAAGACTTCGTAACTGAAGAACAAACCTTTGGCTTCGACGCGTTTTTTCAGTTCGAGTGAACGTTTGTCGCGTGGGTTGAACCAGTGGTTGCAATCGATGATGCCGTTGGCGGCTTCAGGGAATTCTTTGACAAATTTGTAGCTGGATGCTGCGCCACCCAAGACGGAGTAAATCGCTTTAGGCGTGACCTTTTGCTGCTGCATGGTGCGCACCAACAAAGCGTATTCGTTGTAGTAGTTGGCGGGAATCACGATGTCAGGGTTGACCTGCTTCATGCGCAGCACAATGTTGTTGAAGTCGCGTGTGGGGTTGGCGTGCTTGACGATTTCTTTGACTTCGTAGCCATACCCGGGCAGCTCGCGTGCCAACAAGTTAGCGGTGCCTGTGCCGAACAAAGATTCTTCATGAATGATCATCACGGTGCGCGCAGGCTTGCCGGCAGAGGTGTTGAGCACATGCAAATTGGCCACCGCCACTTCAGCACATTTTTTGTAGCCTGGGCCAAAGCGGAAGGTGTTTTTCAAACCGCGTTCCACGATTTGATCTGCCACACCGACGTCGACCACATGGGGCAGGTTGTACTTTGCTGCCGCCTGCGTGGTGGCCAAGCAAATGGCAGAGGCAAAGGCGCCCACAATGGCGCTTACGCCTGCTTCGTTCATCTTTTCAACTTCTGCCGCACCCGCTTGTGGCGTGGACTGAGCATCGCCCAACAGCGCTTCGATTTTGGCGCCACCAAGCGACTTGATGCCGCCCGCTTTGTTGACATCTTCAATGGCCATCATCACGCCTTCGCGGCACTGTTGACCCGAATAGGCAAGTGCGCCTGTGACGGGGTGCAGAACACCCACCTTCACAGTCTTGGGCTGTGCGCCGCCTACCAATGGAAAGGCCAAAGCCGAAGCTGCAGCTGCCGATTGACCCATAAACTGACGACGTGAAGTCATGATGTGCTCCTTTGAAAAATCAATGAAAGTTGGCGGATAACTCTTTGCTGACCCAGACCTTGGCATCGATGCTGCCAACACGGGACAACTGCATTTGGTATTCGTAACGGTCCGGTCGATAAAGCCCGTGCAACCACTGGATGGGCTTGTCGTCGGTGTCATAAATCAGGCGGTTAACCGCCAGCAGCGCCGAACCTACGGCGATGTCCAAATGCTGAGCCATGCTGGCATCGGCCAGCTTGGCCGAAATGCTTTGTTGTGCGCGCCCCACCTTGACCCCGGACTCTTCGAGCAACATCAGGATGGGTTTTTGTGTCAGCTCTTTGCGACCAAAACCACTGGCAATGCGTTCGGGCACCCAAGTGGTGATGTGAGAAAGCGGTCCTTCTTTGGTGTAGCGCACCCGCTCTGCTTTTTGTACCAACTCGCCGTCTTGCATTTGCAGCGTCATGGCGACTTCATGGGGTGCTGGCAGTCGTTGTACTGACAGCACCTTGACGGTGGTACGCAAGCCCATGCTGACCAAGTTTTCTAGTAAACCTGTCAGGCGTGCTTGCTGAGTTTTGTGGGCGCCTGCATCCATTTTTGGAAGATGCCGCTGCACCAGTGAGCGAGTCCCACGTCCAGGCTCACGACTGATCAAACCTTCTTGTGCCAGTTGTGACAAGGCACGACGCACCGTGACGCGGGCGACGGAAAATTGTTCCATCAAGGCCAACTCGCCGGGGACACCTTGAGAAAATTTGCCTTCATGCAATTGCTCACGCAGCACCAAGTAAACCTGGTGGTATTTGGGCAAGGGCATTGCAGTACTCATGGCTGCCGATGTTGTAACAGTTCTATTGACCTGTCAATAGAACATTTAAAGATGCAATCACTTAGGTGACGAGAGCGACTTGATGTGGTCTTTGCATGTACAACGCAAATAAAGAAATTTAATAAATTAAACGATTAGCGTCGTTTTTGCTGGTGCAACCAATCTTTGAAATGTCTTAATATTTCGCGCGGCTGAGCGACTTGTGGCTCGATCAAGTAATAAGCCCGCAAACCCGTCATTGTGCGTTTGCAAGCCACGACAAGCTCTCCACTGGTGAGTTCTGCCGAAATTAGCAAAGTGGGCATGAGCGATACGCCCAGACCCGCTCGAGCCGCTGCGACCTGCATTGAAAAAAGTTCATATCTAGAGCCAGCCATCGCACGAGGTGCGTCCACGCCTTGTGCGTCAAACCACTGGCGCCAGGCTTCAGGTCGGGTTGATTGCTGCAGCAATGGCATTTGCATCAATTGTTCAGGCGTGAGAGGTTTGTCTTTTTTGAGTAAGGACGGACTGCAAACTGGGATGACTTCTTCGTCAAACAATTTGGTGGCATGTGTGCCTGCCCACTGAGCGACTTGCGCGGGTGTGCCGGCATACAGAGCGGCATCCATGCCCGTGTCGCTGAACATAAATGGGCGCGTACGGGTTTCAATGTGAATTTGATTTTGTGGAAAAGTTTGTGTGAATGAGGGCAAGCGAGGAATCAGCCAGCGCGAGGCAAATGTTGGGACGGCTGCCAACGTTAGGCTTTCGTTTTGCCCTTGACCGCCCATCAAATCAAGTGCGTCACGCTCTAAGCCGTCGAGTCTGGCGCAGACTTGACGTGCATAGTCTTGTCCCGCATGCGTGAGCTGCATGCCGTGCTGCCCACGCTTGAACAGTGCCACACCCAGCATGTCTTCTAGTGCGGCCACTTGGCGTGAGACGGCGCCTTGTGTCAAAGCCAATTCCTGTGCGGCTTTGGTGAAGCTGGCATGCCGAGCGGCTGCTTCAAAGCAAATCAAGGATTGGGTGGAGGGGAGTTTGCGTCGCATGAAAGATTTTAGGTTCGAGAACACGCTAGATAATACAAAAATGCATAACTGAGTGAAAAACAATCGTTTGATCACGCACCCTTTCGAACCTAGGATGTAGTCATCTAAATTTGTATTTGAAAGACACCATCATGAGTTCTAGTCATCGCTTTTCTTGGTCGGACCCCTTCATGCTCGATCTGCAACTGACCGACGACGAGCGCCAAGTCAAAGAAG
>ERZ650301.171-NODE-171-length-16505-cov-8.979635_pt1 | contig 16505 bp, 18 predicted proteins | sample MGYA00376237_ERZ650301 | MGnify/ENA primary metagenome ERZ650301 (study PRJEB26733, sample SAMN07839255) | wastewater metagenome | biome: small river; feature: stream; material: water | place: USA: North Carolina | collected 2016-04-05 ...
ACTGATTTGTAATCAGTAGGTGGTCTGTTCGAGTCGGACAAGGGGCACCAAAATTCAAAACCTAAATTCGCAAGAATTTAGGTTTTTTACTTATGAGGCCAGCAATTAAGTTTGCTGCAGTGTGTTTAATTAAGTAGATTTATTCTTTTAGTTTCGGGTAAATATAGTACTGCCACGATTGCACCGCCCGCCAGGAAAATGGTCGGATACCAGAGCCCTGCAATGCTACTTTCCCAGTATTGATTCAACCAGGTCACAATCAAAGGCAGAAGCCCGCCTATCCATCCTGCCGCCAAGTTATGTGGAAGAGTGGCTGCGCTATTTCTGGTTTTGGCTGGGAATAGTTCTGCAAGTAGGGCTGTTTGTGGGCCTACTACCAGTGCTAGGATTGCCGATAAGCCTACCAATATCCCTGCTATCAATGTGATAGACCCACTATTACTTTGTAGTAAATAAAACGCCGGCAGTATTAGTGTGGCGCCTAAGATTAGACCGGAGACAACTACAGGCTTTCTACCAATCTTGTCAGATAGCCATCCTGCAAAAACAGTTAGTGGCAGTAGAGCAATCGTTGCATAGACACTCAATTGATCTACCAGTTGGGATGGTAATTTGACTGAGGTCTTCAGGAAGACCGAGGTGTAAACCTGAACACAGAAAAATAACACTGCACCACCAGCAGAGATGCAAAAGAAGAGTAAAAACATTCTTTTGCGGGTTTCTGGATCCCTCAGGTTGTCTCGTAGCGGGTTCTTGGATTGACCCTCTGTCTTGCTTAGCTGCAAGTAGATTGGTGTTTCCTCTAAAGCCATTCGCGCTTTGAATGCAACTAATAACAAAATGAGAGAAATCCAAAATGGCACACGCCAACCCCAAGAGAGAAATTCTTCTGGAGTGAGGTAGCCTTGGAGTAGTGCAATCTGAAGGGTTGATACTAAGATTCCCAGCGGCCCCATTAATTGCAAGAAGCTCGTCTTAAAGCCACGGTTAGCATCTCCAGCATGCTCAGTGAGGTAGACAGCGCTGCCACCAATCTCACCACCTGCAGAGAGGCCCTGCAGGAGTCTCAGGCCTACTAGAAGAATGGGCGCCCAGATTCCAGCCTGAGCATAGGTCGGCAAAAAACCAACGCAGACCGTTGCGATACCCATGAGGGTAATAGTGATCATGAAAACAGGCCTTCTCCCAATGCGGTCACCAATGCTGCCAAATATGGCCGCACCAATGGGCCTTACCACCATACCCACACCAAAAGTTGCTAGGCTGGCTAATAAAGCTGTACTGGGATCACTAGAGGGAAAGAAGAGGGGGCCAAATACAACCGCAAGAGTTGCAAAGGTCAAAAAGTCGTACCACTCTAGAAATGTGCCAAAGCAGGCTGCAATGGCAACTTTTCTATAGGAATGCGACGAGGTTTTTGATTCTGATTCGGGAGTAGCAGTCAATTTTTATTCTGCGTTTATTCTGTATCTGTTGACGATTCAATCAGGGGTGCAGAGATATTCTTACTGGGCTTAACGCCAAGCTCGCGCACCTTCTCAGCAGTGCGAATGAGATTGCCTTTGCCTGATTTCAGCTTATTGAAGGCATCGTGATAACTTGTTTGGGCTTGATCTAAACGTTGACCTAGCTTTTCAAGGTCATCTACAAAGCCAACAAACTTGTCATAGAGCGTGCCACATTGTTTTGCAATTTCTAAGGCGTTACGGTTTTGGTGATCCTGACGCCATAAGTGAGCAACGGTACGTAGTGTAGCCATCAAGGTGCTGGGGCATACGAGCACAATATTCTTCGCCAATGCTTCTTGGTAAAGGTTGGGCGCAGTCTTAAGAGCCAACAGAAAAGCTGGCTCGATAGGTACAAACATTAATACAAAGTCTACCGAGCCAATGCCATACAAAGAGCTGTAGTTCTTGCTCGAGAGCCCTTGAATATGTTGACGCAGTGATTGGATGTGTGCCGCCAACTCTTGTTCTGAGATTGTTGGATCAGTTGCTTCAGCATGGCGGGAATATGCCGTGATGGAAACCTTGCTATCAACCACGAGACTTCTGCCTTCTGGTAACTTAACCACAACGTCAGGCTGAAGACGTGAGCCATCAGTCTGAGTGTGACTATCTTGGACCAGGTATTCCTCGCCTTTGCGTAAGCCCGAAGACTCCAGAATAGATTCGAGTACTAATTCGCCCCAATTGCCCTGTACTTTCGAATCTCCCTTGAGCGCTTGGGTCAGCGAACGTGTTTCATCTGACATCCGCAAATTCAGGTTAGCTAGACGTTCTATCTCGCTCTTGAGGGCAAAACGTTCGCGTGCTTCATTGCCGTAAGAAGTATTCACTTGTTCTTTGAATTCAGACAACTTCGTTTGAAGTGGTTTCAGCAGAGCATCTAGACTGGCGACATTCTGTTCGGTGAAGCGCTTCGATTTATCTTCCAGAATTTCATTGGCTAAATTTTTGAACTGATTGGTTAGGGCCTCTTTAGCTTCATTGAGGGACTCAATTCTCCCTAAGCCTTGCTTGCGCTCAGAATCTAACTCCGACTCGAGACGAATCGCATTTTGTATGGCTTGGTCTCTTTCAGTGCGTAAGCTGATAGTAAGGGTAGCTTCAGCCTGCGCTTGTTGTTCGCTACGCTGAAGCGCAGATCGTAGATTGAGCGCATAAACCAAAAGGCCTGCGCATAAACCGAATGGCAGGCCAAAAAGGAGAAGAGAGCTTAAATCAAAAGTCACAAATGCAGTCTATGCAATCTATTGAATCTTAGCCTTGAACTAACTTTTGCAATTCACCGCTTTGAAACATCTCAGTCATGATGTCAGAGCCACCAATGAATTCACCATTGATGTAGAGCTGTGGAATAGTTGGCCAGTTAGCAAATTCTTTAATGCCCTGACGAATTTCTGCATCTTCCAATACGTTCACTGTATGCAGTTTCTCTACGCCACAAGTGCGCAAAATATTGACTGCATTTCCAGAGAAGCCACATTGTGGAAATTGGGCATTGCCCTTCATAAACAATACAACAGGATGGCTGCTAACGATTTCTTGAATTCTTGCTTGGGTATCCATAATTTTCTTCCTGAATTGATGCTGTAAGACGATCTTGATTTGTAACTAACAATGGAACTAATTTTAAGGCTATCTGCAGAAAAGGGTTAATTCCCTTTGATGGTTTTAGAGTCTTTTTCGTCCAGAAGCAGCGCGGCAGTGGCCCGCCAAATCGAGGTGAACCTGTATATCCATGAGACCTGCCTCTTTCATTAGTCCCACCACCGCTTCAGATTGATCAAAGCCATGCTCAAGGGCAATCAAGCCACCAGCTTTCAGGTATTGATCTGCACCAGCAATAATGATCTCTAAGCAGCTTAGCCCGCTAGCGTAATCCGTCAGGGCGGATTCAGGCTCAAACCGAAGATCGCCTTGAGTTAGATGGGGGTCTTGATTAGCGATATAGGGCGGATTGCTGATAATTACCTCAAATTGGTCTGGTTGGACTAGTGCGCCATACCAGCTACCTTGTAAGAACTGGACCCGATCTGTCAGATTGAGAAATGCAGCATTTTGCCTAGCAATCGCCAGGGCCTCAGCCGATCGATCTGTTGCAAGCAGTGATGCTAGAGGTGCGGCACTGGCGATAGAGAGTGCAATAGCGCCAGAGCCGGTACCCAGATCCAAGATCTTAGTAGGTTTATTGAGTTTGGTGATTTCAGCAAGAGCAATCTCTACGAGGAGCTCAGTCTCTGGGCGGGGGATAAGCACCCCAGGCCCTACCTGTAACTCAATATTGTGAAAGCCTTTCTTTCCTAGGATATAAGCGATGGGCTCGCCATTCACTCTTCTGGAGACTAGACTGCCCCATTCCTGAAAAGCTTGCTCATCCAAGCTCATGTCATCGCGGGATAGCAAGGCGGAGCGTGGGAGTTGGTAGTGTTTTTCAAGTAGGTGGGCAAGCAATATCCGCGCTTCATTGGCTGGCAATGTGCAGTTGCTAATTAATTCGCGTAAAGACTGGCTGAAACTCATCCTACTGGTATTAACTGTCGCCAAGCGCTGCAAGCAGCTCTGCTTGATGCTCGGACGCCAGGGCATTACAGAGATCATCGAGATCGCCATCCATCATGGCATCAATCTTATAGAGCGTTAGATTAATACGATGATCAGTAATACGACCCTGCGGAAAGTTGTAAGTACGAATACGGTCACTGCGATCACCAGAGCCAATTAAAGACTTTCTGGTTTGCGCCTCAAGTTGATGCTTTTCACGTTCACGTGCATCCATGATGCGTGAGACCAGCACCTTCATCGCTTGCTCGCGGTTGCGGTGTTGGCTACGATCATCCTGACACTCAACTACTGTGCCCGTAGGTAGGTGCGTAATTCGAACTGCAGAGTCTGTTTTATTGATGTGCTGACCACCAGCACCTGAAGCTCTAAAAGTATCAATGCGTAGTTCAGCGGGATTAATCTTGACTGCTTCTAACTCATCTGCCTCAGGCATCACGGCCACTGTGCAGGCTGATGTATGTATACGACCCTGAGTTTCTGTTTGGGGTACGCGTTGCACGCGGTGACCACCTGATTCAAATTTGAGGCGCGAGTAGACGGATTGACCTACTAATCGCAGAACAACTTCCTTATACCCACCAAGATCAGATTCGGCAGCATTCACAACTTCTACTTTCCAGCCTTGGCGCTCAGCAAAGCGCGTATACATCCTGAGTAAGTCACCAGCAAAGAGCGCGCTCTCATCACCGCCCGTACCCGCACGAATTTCTAAGAAGACATTGCGCTCGTCGTTCACATCTTTAGGTAATAATAGTTTTTGAAGGACGCCCTCCAGCTCTTCCATAGTTGCTTGAGCTTGCTTTTGTTCTTCATCGGCAAAGTCCTTCATCTCAGGATCTTTGCGCATCTCTTCTGCAGCTTGCGCATCTGCCTCAGCTTGTTTATATAAGCCAAATTGCTCAACCACCATCGCAATATCAGAATGCTCACGCGTGAGCTTCCGATAGTTATCCATGTCCTTCGTGGACTCTTCGGTAGTTAATAGGGAATTGAGTTCGGCTAAGCGCGTGTCTAGGTGGTCTAGCTTAGCCCGCATGCTGGGCTTCATCTAATGGTCTTCTGGCTTGGAGTGCGAGGCGAATAATTTAGGAAGCAACTTAATCAGGGCGTCACGCTCAGCACCGTTGGAATGTTGTAATGCATGCAATGAGCCATGTAAGAACTTATTGGTTAAGCCTTGAGCCATCGCGTTGAGTACTTCTTGGGGATCCTCGCCACGCATCAATCGTTTCATGGCGCGATCTAGCTCAAGTTGTCTGAGGTGTTCACCCTGTTGCTGAATATCCTGAATCAACGGCACAGTCTTGCGACCTTGCATCCAGTGCATAAAATGACCAACACGATCTTCAATGATGGCTTCAGCTTGGCTCACAGCAGCCTGACGCAGAGAGGTGCCAGTTTGAATCATGACGCCTAAATCATCGACTGTATAAAGATAGATGTCATTTAAGCGAGCAATCTCAGGCTCAAAGTCGCGAGGTACCGCTAGATCAATCATCACCATGGGTTTATGGCGACGTTGCTTAAGAGCACTTTCCACCATCCCTAAACCGATGATGGGAAGAGAGGAGGCGGTACTGGAGACAATGATGTCGAACTCATGTAAACGCGATGGAAGCTCTGAGAGCTTGAATGATTCCGCTTCAATATCTTGCATGGAGATCGAGTCTGCTAATTCTTGGCCGCGCTCGATGGTGCGATTGGCAATTGCAACTGCTTTAGGTTTACGTGCAACGAAATGGGTGGCACACAAAGTGATCATGTCACCAGCGCCGATAAACAGAACGCGTTGATCGGCAATACTTTCAAAAATGCGTTCGGCCAATCGAACGGAGGCGGCTGCCATCGAGACTGAGTGAGCTCCAATTTCTGTAGAGCCACGAACTTCTTTTGCAACAGCAAAGGTTTTCTGAAAGAGTTGATTGAGATAAGTGCCAAGGACACCTGCATCATTTGCAGTGCGCACAGCATCCTTCATCTGACCCAAGATTTGGGTTTCACCAATCACCATGGAATCTAATCCACAAGCAACTCTAAAAGCGTGACGAACTGCATCAGATTGCGGCAGAGAATAAATGTGCGGCTCCAAACTACTTGGCGCAAGTTGTTGAGTTTTGGCTAGCCAATCAAAAGTCGCTTCATGCAAAAGGCTAGCTGCGTTTGCATCATTAGCAGCGCAATAGAGCTCAGTGCGGTTGCAGGTAGACAAAATTGTGGCCTCGGGCAGCCCAGCCTGATTCGCGCCAACGAGATGTTGGCGAAGATCGTGCAACGCTTCTTGAAGAAATTCAGGGTCAAAGGCGACCTTTTCCCGAATGGCGACCGGCGCTGTGTGATGATTGATGCCGAGTGTCAACAACTTCATAATGGTGATTATAGATTTGATGGCAGCAACAATGGGGGTAGCAATGGGGTTTTTAGCTTTTCTAGTGATCGGCGGCTTAACGGGCGTATTTGCCTTGGTCTTTTACCCAGGGGAACGTCGATCTAAGCCTCAAGCCAAAAAATTCCTCATGGCGGCCTTGATTGGCTTTTTTGCTGCCCTAGCCAGCTCCTATGTGGGGCAATTTGTAGATTTGTTTCAGCCTGGACAGATGCTGGAGTGGCTCAGTGCCATAGTGGCCTCTTGCCTTGCAGGCTGCCTCTACGCAATATTTTCTAGAAAGCCAATTTAGGCCAAGCCTAGCCAAAGTGCCAGCGCTCTATTGACCCGAACCATCATGACGTCATTGAGCTCACCAATCACGGAACCAATTTTTTCACTTCGAATTGACATAATTTTATCGATTTGAACTTGGGATGGTCGAGATAGGCCATTGGTTTCGCTGGGCTCAATATCAAGTCGGAATATTGGAGCTTGCACAATTTCACTTGAAATCAGGGCAACGGTTACCGTTGCATGAATGTCACTAAATACGTCTGACTGAAGGACTAAGGCTGGTCTCGGCTTTCCAAAGTCACCCTGTATCGCTACCGTCACTACATTGCCACGTTTCATGCTTCATCCAAGTCAGCTAATGCGTCATCAAGGAAGGACATTAATTCCTTGTCTACTCGATCGGATGTGGCTACTAATGCTGATTGGCGACGGCACTCTTCAAGAAAGCCCGGGGCTTGCGTATTTGGAACCCATATTTGAATAGGTCGCAATCCAGCATCCCTTAAGGCAAGTCTGTGTTTTTGGACTCGAAGTGCGGTATTTGAGGACATTTTCAGGTTCTTTGTTTACGTTACATGTAACATGTTAACTCATTTATTTATTACATGTAACGTAAAGGTTAATTCCCAGCAGAAAATAAGTCCAATCCCATTAAATTATTTCTAACCACCCAGGTAATTGGTTCTAGCTCCTGCTTTACAAGCCATTCATTTGCCTTAGTGAAATGCCCGCAGCTGGCTTTTGCACCAGGCTGCAAAAAGGGACTCTTTGTTTTATAGACCCCCAAACCAGATGGATGGGAGGATTGCAGAATAAGTTGATCTTGCCCTGCTTCAATGAGGGGTAGCTTGGATTGAGCGTGGCCACCCCACAGCATCCAAATCAGGTGGGGCTTTTGTTGCGCTAAGGCACGAATCAGTCGATCAATCAGGGGTTTCCAGCCTATGTTGACATGGCTAGCAGCTTCACCTAATTTGACGCTAAGAGCGGTATTGAGCAAAAGTACGCCTTGTCCTGCCCAAGCTTGGAGATCTCCACTGGGAAGAGCTCCAAAACCTTCCAGTGCTAGCGCTTTGCTGATATTGCGTAAGGAGCTAGGAAATTCGCGTGAGTTACTGGGAATGTCGCCGGGAATCGAAAATGCCAATCCCTGAGCTAGCCCAGGAGAGTGATACGGATCCTGCCCCAAGATGACGACCTTGACCTTAGTGACTGGAGTTAGCGTCAGTGCTTTAAAGAAATTTTGAGGCTCCGGACAAATCTTCTCTGCGCATATATTGAGTTCAGTTCTTACGTTGTTCTGCAGTGTTTGCCATTCAGAAGATTCAAAATAATCTCCAAGCAGGGCGCGCCAATCTTCCGGAATATCAGCCGCAGAAAATGAATACATTACTCAGTTGGTGTAAGTGTGTATTGAATTGGAATCTGATCATCCTCAAGGACGGTCATGCACTCGTGCTCTAAATCATCTCGATAAAAACAAATCTGAATGACTTGTCCTGAGATCAAGCTAGATAAAACCTTATCCCAACGAGCAGCAGTAATGCGCTCACCATTAATACTAGCTAATAGATCACCAGCAGCTAGACCGGCCAATTGTGCAGCGCCGCCATCGAGCACGTGCGTTACCTTTAGCCAACCATTAGCCTCAGTATGGCGCAATCCCAGTTGGAGCTTAATTTGCTCAAGCTTGGAGTGGGTTTTTCTCTTCACTGAAATAGTCTGTGAATGAATCCATTTTTGGATGGGAATATCTTCAGCGCCAAAAATGTAGCGAAACTTAAATTCAGTCCAAGTTTTGGAGAAGCCCTTACCAAGCAGTTTGAGTATCAACTCATCTAAACCATCTTCAGCAATACCCTCAAGCGTGACCCCATGTGTTTGCCAGAGGAGGCGCATCAAATCATCCAAGGATTTGCGTTCGCCTGTAAATGCGCGAATCTTGAGATCCAATCCTAAGGCAAGTAAGGCGCCTTTTCCGTAGTAACTAACAACTGCATTCGGCGTGTTCTCATCGGCTTGGTAGTACTTAGTCCAAGCATCAAAAGAGCTATCCGCTAGGCTCTGTTTGAATCTTCCTGGCCCTCGCAAAATGCCATTCCAATTATTGGCAACAAGCTTTAAATAGGTTTTGAGATCAATGCGCTTGCTACGGAATAACTGCAAATCATCGTAGTAACTTGTAAAGCCTTCAAATAACCAAAGTAAGCGGGTATGGTTTCTGCGATCGAGTTGGTAGGGTTGAAATGCTTTGGGTTGAATACGCTTTACTAGCCAAGCATGAAAATACTCATGGCTGCAGAGACCTAAAAACTCACGATAGGAGGTCTCATCTAAAGGGGTATTTACTTGAGGAATTTGGTCACGACGACATAGAAGGGCGGTGCTATTGCGATGCTCAAGTCCACCGTATCCAGAAAGAACGGCATTAACTAAAAATAAATAATTCTGGAAAGGCGCGTTTTTAGTCTTAGGTTCAAAAAGATTGATGGTGCAAGTGCAAATAGCCTGAAGATCTGTTGCTAAGCGCTCTAGATCAACTTCATGAATGCAACCTTGTATCGCCATACTGTGTGACACACCATTGGATTTCCAGTGGGCAATCTGAAACTCGCCCATGGCAATTGGGTGATCAAGCAGGTCATCATAGTTTTTGGCGAGATAAAAGCCGTAGCCTTGACTATCCACTTTGGCAGCTTGTAAGCCTGTCTGAACGGTCCAAGAGTTTGCGCAAGTATCTTTAGGCGGAATCAACACTAAAGCGCAGGGCAAAGACTCTTGACCTTTAACTGCCAGACATAAGCTGCTTGGATTAATAAACGCACGTTCAGTATCGAGATAGGCGGCGCGTACAGAAGAATCAAATGCATATACCGTTGTGAGGATTTCTACTGCACCAGCTACCTTGGGCAAGCGCCACTGATCGTTATCAATACGCTCTAGCGTTAGTGCTTCATTTGGATTATTAATTGCAAACGCTTCAATCGTTTCAATTTGTTTGCTGAAGTCGCGTATTAAATAGCTTCCTGGAATCCATGCAGGCATTTGCAGAATCTGCCCATTCGGTAATGGGTTCTCAATACGTAACTTCACATGAAAGCGGTGGCCATGTAAGTCTGCCGACCAAATGGTGTACTGGATTGCAGGTAGTTCAGAAGTATTTAATTTGTTCATCAGTATTGCCTATTACTTCAGACTGCTAAATTTCTTTTCAATATCGGTAATTTGAACCGCGCCTGGAAAGCGACTGCCATCAGTAAAGAAAATAGTCGGGGTTCCTGTAATGCCGTAGGTTTTGGCAAAAGCCATATTTTTATCTAAGGGGGTAGTGCAGTCGCCCTTACCACTGGGTGCAATACCATTGATCATCCAATCAATATAGGCTTTTTGCGGATCAGCAGAGCACCAAATTTGTTTAGACTTCTGTGCAGAGTCAGGTGACAAAATCGGAATTAAGTAGGTGTAAACGGTAACGTTATCTAGTTGCTGCAAAGATTTTTCTAAACGCTTGCAGTAGCCGCAATTGGGGTCGGAGAAAACGGCTATCTGTCGACTGCCATTGCCGCGGACTGCTTTTAAAGCATTTGAAAAATTGAGTTCAGACCATTTAATGCGATTGAGATCTGCTTGTTTTTGTTCTGTAATATTTTTTCCTGTGGCGATCTCAATGATTTCACCTTGGATGAGGTATTTGCTGTTTGCGTCGGTATAAAACACATCATTTCCAACCAGGACCTCATATATGCCTGGAATGGGAGATTGAGAAACGCCTTTGATTTTGGTGTTGGGGCCGATCTTCTTTTGTAGTTCAGATCGAACTTGTTGCTCCGATTGTGCATTGACCACTCCCGCTAAAAAGGTGAGGGAGCAAGCTAAAGCAAGGCTAGAAAATAATTTATTCAAAATCAGCATCTCCGAGGGCGCGTTCGATAAGGCGCCGTTTAATAAAGTGACTGCGATTGACCATACCCAGTCCCCAATTGCGTAATTGCTTTTCAGTGCCACTACTCGCTGAAAATAGTTTCTTGAGCTTATCTGTGACCCACAGCAGTGCACTGGTATCGCCTTGACGTTGACGCTCGTAACGACGCAATAAAACTTTATCGTTCGGCAGCCGGAAGGATTCGCGTTTGCTCAAAATATTGAGTAAGGTTGCAACATCTCTTAATCCCAGGTTTAAGCCTTGTCCTGCTAGTGGATGCATCACATGGGCGGCATCTCCAATCAGCACTACTTTGGGATTTTCATCGGGGCCAATAAATCGACTTGCACGCATTCTTTTCAATGGAAAAGCAGCAGGTGTTGAATTGAGGGTGAGCTCTCCAAGTTGAGCGGCTATTGCGCCATTCGCAATCAGGGAAAACTTTTCAGACCACTCTACTTGATCAAGCTGTAAAAGTTCTGCAGCATTTTCTGGTGAGGTTGACCACACCATCGAGACCTGTTGATTTGGTAACGGTAACATTGCCACAATATCGCCGCCCGGCAAAAACCATTGATAGGCAGTTTCTAAATGCGCATGACTGCAAATCCAATTAACCACTACGGCACTTTGTGAGTAGCTTTCTTCCTTTGCGGAAATACCTAGCTCGCTACGAATCGGAGAGTTGGCCCCATCAGCAGCAATCACGAGTTGGGCCCGTAATGTAGATCCATTTGTGAGCTGGAGGCTTGCACCATCGGCATCTACTTGAATATTCCCAACTGCGTCAGAGATGCGTTCTAATTTATTTTGGAAGCGTGAGGCTTGGTCTAAGGTGTGTTCAATTACATTTGACTCACCAATCCAGGCTAATTGAGGTGTTCCCGCCTCAAACGCAGATAGATGCAGTTGATCTTGCTTTTCGCCGCGATCACCAAAAATCCGCATATCTCGAACTGGCTGCAGCCGGCTGTGATCAATAGCGTCCCAAACTTGAAGATGAGCGAGTAATTTTTGAGTGCTTGGGGAAAAAGCGTAAATTCGCTGTCCCCATTGATTTCCTTGGGGCGGAGCAACAGCTTGCCCTAAGTCGGGCGCAATTTGAATGGTTTGCAGACCAAGCTGGGCTAAACCTAAAGCGCAGGCCTTACCCGTTATACCTCCACCCACTACGGCAACATCGACTGCCCGGATTTGGGAGGTATTTTTGGGCAATTTTGCCGAGGTATTTTGCAGGACTTCTGACATATCTCGATGATATCGAAACTAGCCCTTTACAATACGGCTATGTCTTTGAAATGTGGCATCGTCGGCCTGCCTAACGTCGGCAAATCTACCCTCTTTAACGCGCTTACCAAGGCTGGAATCGCGGCGGAAAACTATCCTTTCTGCACGATCGAGCCTAATGTGGGTGTGGTCGAGGTTCCTGACCCCCGTCTTGCCGCTTTGGCTGAGATCGTAAAGCCTGAGCGCATCCTGCCTGCTGCTGTCGAATTTGTCGATATTGCTGGCTTGGTGGCTGGCGCTTCTAAAGGCGAAGGTCTGGGAAATCAGTTTTTAGCCAATATTCGAGAAACTGACGCCATTACCCATGTAGTGCGCTGTTTTGAGGATGCCAACGTGATTCACGTGGCTGGCAAGATTGACCCGATCTCCGATATCGCAGTGATCGATACCGAGCTGGCCCTATCCGATTTAACAACCGTTGAAAAAACCCTTCAACGTTCCAGCAAGGCTGCCAAGTCCGGTAATGACAAAGAGGCAGCCGCTTTGGTGGCCGTGCTAACTAAGGTGCAGGCTCATTTGGATCAAGCTCAGCCAGTGCGCAGCCTGAAGCTGAGTGATGAAGAGAATCTGCTCCTAAAGCCACTTTGTTTGATTACTGCAAAGCCGGCGATGTATATCGCCAACGTCAAGGAAGACGGCTTTGATAACAATCCGCATTTAGAGGCGGTTATTCAGCATGCGGCCAAAGAAGGCGCACCAGTAGTTGCAGTGTGCGCCGCAATCGAAGCCGAGATCGCTGATTTAGATGACGCCGACAAGCTTGAGTTCTTGGCAGACTTAGGCATGGAAGAGTCTGGATTGGATCGTGTAATTCGCGCGGGCTATAAGTTATTAGGTCTACAGACCTACTTTACAGCTGGCGTTAAAGAAGTCCGCGCCTGGACAATTCATCAAGGCGATACTGCTCCGCAGGCTGCTGGAGTCATCCATACGGATTTTGAGCGAGGCTTTATTCGTGCGCAAACCATTGCTTTTGAAGACTTTATTCAATTTAAAGGTGAGTCTGGTGCCAAAGAGGCTGGCAAGATGCGTGCCGAGGGCAAAGAGTATGTTGTTAAAGATGGCGACGTCTTGAACTTCCTCTTTAACGTATAAATCAGCACTCTTAAATGAAAAAGACCCTTACTAGTAAGGGTCTTTTGCTATCTACTGGCTTGAATTAGCTCGCCTTGACGGCCTTTTCTAGGCACTTAGAAATTTCTTCATAGCGCTTGATGGCGATCTTGCTAGGAACCACTTCTTTTTTACGCCCATCTTCATTTGCAGCCATTTTGATGTAACCCATGGCGCTGAGATTCTTCAGTCTTCCGTGAAGAGTTGCCTGGGATCCCAGATCAGAGAGAGAAATCAGATCGCCGACCAAAATCGATTGCTTGGCATGAAAGCTCAAAACAATTTTGTCCAAAAGACTTTCTTCAATGGAGTCGAGTTTTTTCCCAGGATTGATGCGGTCAAGAACATCAATCAGATTTAAAAAGCGAATGTAGCAAGAAGATTTGGTGGTAGACATGTTGTAGTACGTTTATAAAAAGTAATTAGCCTTAGGGCTAGCGATATTGTAGGCTCATTTATCTTATTCGCAACTTGTCTGCATTTATAAAATCAACCATACTGGCGGTAATGGATAAAACAAGTCGCGAATGGATGACGGGATTGATGGTGGGGGTAATTGCTTACTCAAGCCTCTTTTACGTTAATGCTTGGCTCACTACGCATCTTGCCTATGGTCTTGGCGTGAACTGGATCTACCTTCCGGCCGGTTTACGTTTGTTTTTGACACTCATTTTTGGTTTATCTGGGGCAGTAGGAATTGCCATTGCCTCATTCATGATTTGCTTCTTTGGCCAATTTCCGCCAGAGCTTATTACTTGTATCGGTATCGGCTTGATATCGGGTTTTGCTCCTTATTTGGCAAGAATTTTTGTAGTGAGCAATATCAATATCGCACCTGATTTGAGTAACTTGAGCCTACAGAAGTTAGCAATCTGTACATTGATTTATGCCGCTCTCAGTGCAGGCTTGCATCAATGGTGGTTTGCTGTTCGAGGCCTTGATGAAAGTGGAACCTTCAATCACTTCCTGGTAATGTGGATTGGTGATGTACTGGGGACAGTTTTGCTGATTGGGCTTGTCAAGTACGGCTTAGACTTACTGAAACCCTCTAAAGCAACTTAATTAAATAATTCGCTTAGAGCTACTCCGGGGTCCTTGGCCCGCATGAACGCTTCGCCTACTAAGAATGCATTGATCTGGTGATCGCGCATGAGTTGCACATCGGTGCGACTCATGATTCCAGACTCGGTAACCAAAGTTTTTCCGGCAGGGACCATAGATAGTAGTGAGAGTGTGGTTTGAAGGGTTACTTCAAAAGTCTTTAGGTTACGGTTATTAATACCGAGTAGCGGTGTCTTTAATTCAAGGGCCTGCTCTAATTCAGGTGCGTTATGCACTTCAACAAGTACATCCAATCCCAGTTCATGTGCACAAGCTTCCAAGTCCTTCATCTGATTGAGCTCTAGGCAAGCCACAATCAACAAAATCGCATCAGCACCAATTGCTCTTGCTTCGTAGACTTGATAAGGGTCGATCGTAAAGTCTTTGCGTAATACGGGGATGCTACATGCAGCCCTTGCGGCCTGAAGATAGGCATTCGCCCCCTGGAAATAATCCCTATCTGTGAGAACGGATAGGCAGGCCGCACCATTTTTTTCATAGGACTGCGCAATTTCAGCTGGCTGAAAATTTTCACGCAATATTCCTTTGCTGGGGCTCGCTTTCTTAATCTCGGTAATCACACCAGCTTTGCCTGCTGCAATCTTTTGTTCGATAGACCGAATAAAACCACGCGGCTTTAAAAGGGCATCAAGATTATTTTCTTGAGCCTGATCGCGATGATTGGCTAGAGAGATTTTTTTTGAATCACTAGCTACCTCAATCTTCTTGGTGGCAACAATTTTGTCGAGGATATCGCTCATGAAGATCTTAATTAATTTTGGGTTGCGGCTACGAATTGGTTTAGCTTTTGGAGGGCGGCACCAGATGCAATGGCTGCTTGTGCCATCTGAATACCGCTAGCAATATTTGGCGCTACATCGGATACATACAATACCGCACCAGCGTTGAGACAAACAATGTCGCTTGCTGGGCCCGGTGTTTTATTAAGTACGTCCAAAACAATGGCTTTAGATTCTTCAGCATCAGCCACTTTAAAGCTATTGGTCGGGGCTGTACTCAAGCCAAAGTCTTTTGGATGAATCTCATATTCACGGACCTGACCATCTTTCAGTTCGCCTACAAGCGTAGGGCCCTCAAGAGAAATCTCATCCAAACCATCACGGCCATACACAACCAGTGCGTGGTCCATACCCATAGCCTGCAATACCCGTGCTTGGATACCTACTAAGTCAGCATGAAACACACCCATCAGAATGCGCTTAGCATCGGCTGGATTCGTTAGCGGCCCGAGGATATTAAAAATCGTGCGCACACCCAAATCTCTTCGAATCGGCACCACATTCTTCATTGCGGGATGATGGTTGGGTGCAAACATAAAGCCCGCCCCTACTTCGGAAATACATTTGGCTACTTGCTCTGGTGAGAGCGACAGTTTTACGCCTAGCGACTCCAGAATGTCTGCGCTTCCAGATTTGCTGCTGACGCTGCGATTACCGTGTTTAGCAATTTTGGCGCCGGCTGCTGCTGCCACAAACATAGCGGCAGTAGAGATATTGAAGGTATGAGCTCCGTCACCACCGGTGCCAACTACATCCACTAAATTTTTTCTATCCTCTACATGTACCGGGGTCGCAAATTCACGCATAACTTGTGCAGCTGCTGCAATCTCACCAACAGTCTCTTTTTTAGTGCGCAGTGCAACCAATAGGCCGGCGACTAAGGTTGGCGGCATCTCACCACTCATGATGAGGCGCATCATTGCTGTCATTTCATCATGAAAAAGTTCGCGATGTTCAATACAACGTTGTAGTGCTTGCTGAGGCGTAATAGACATGGGGATCGACTGAATGCTTTTGAGTTATTTGGCTTGCAAGAAATTCTTGAGCAAGGCATGGCCATGCTCAGAAAGAATCGATTCTGGGTGGAATTGCACGCCTTCTACGGCTAGCTCTTTATGACGAACGCCCATAATTTCACCATCAGAAGAGGTGGCTGTTACCTCGAGTACTGCTGGCAATGAACTCTTTTCAATCGCAAGGGAGTGATAACGCGTCACTTTAAATGGATTGGGTAAATCTCTGAAAACGCCAACACCAGTGTGGTGAATATCATCGGTCTTGCCATGCATTACTTTCTGGGCGCGAATAATCTTGCCACCAAAAGCCTCGCCAATTGCTTGATGTCCAAGGCAGACGCCGAGGATGGGTATTTTTCCAGCATAACGTTGAATCGTAGCCACTGAAATCCCTGCTTCCGCTGGACTGCATGGCCCTGGCGAAATACAAATACGCGCAGGATTGATTTTGGAGATCTCTTCAACGGAAATCTCATCATTGCGAAAGACTTTGACCTCTTCACCAAGCTCTGCAAAATACTGAACCAGGTTAAGATCGGA
>ERZ650301.173-NODE-173-length-16490-cov-5.864618_pt1 | contig 16490 bp, 16 predicted proteins | sample MGYA00376237_ERZ650301 | MGnify/ENA primary metagenome ERZ650301 (study PRJEB26733, sample SAMN07839255) | wastewater metagenome | biome: small river; feature: stream; material: water | place: USA: North Carolina | collected 2016-04-05 ...
AGTGGGCGTCCCACGGTCAACCCGCGGCCGACCACAGTGACGTGCTTGCCCGAAAGCGGTACGTCATAGCGTTGCAACAGCTCCACAATCCCAGCAGGGGTGCAGGGAAGTGGCGAAGCCAGTTCTCCTTCAATGCCCATGACCAGTCGTCCCAAGTTCATGGGGTGGAGACCATCGGCATCCTTGGCAGGATCAATGAGCTCAAGAGCTGCATGCTCATCCAAGCCCTTGGGTAAGGGAAGCTGAACGATGTAGCCGGTGACAGCAGGGTCTGCGTTGAGTTTCTTGATAGCTTCCTCAACATCAGCCTGAGTGGCCGTTGCTGGGAGGTCTACCCGAATGGACTCGATGCCCACCTCAGCACAGTCGCGGTGCTTGCCCGCGACATAAGAACGCGATCCAGGGTCGTCGCCAACCAACAGCGTGCCCAGTCCAGGGGTGATGCCCTTGGCTTTGAGTGCTGCGATGCGGCCAGCGAGTTCACCCTTGACGGCAGTCGCAGTTGCGATGCCGTCGAGAGTGATTGCTACCACTGCTCGAGACCTGGGTACAGGGGGAACTTCTCGGTGAGAACCTTGACGCGAGCCTTGAGTGCAGAAACATCAGCACCGGGCTTGAGTGCCTCTGCGATGACATCTGCAACCTCGGTGAACTCTGCGTCGCCGAAGCCACGAGTTGCCAGTGCGGGTGTACCAATACGCAGACCCGAGGTGACCATGGGTGGACGTGGGTCAAAAGGTACCGAGTTACGGTTCACGGTGATGCCGGACTCGTGCAGCACGTCTTCAGCCTGCTGGCCATCCAAAGGAGAGTTACGCAGGTCAACGAGTACCAAGTGAACTTCGGTGCCACCGGTGAGCACGTCAACGCCAGCAGCCTTCATGTCAGACTGAGTCAGGCGGTCAGCAATGATCTGTGCACCACGAAGGGTGCGCTGCTGGCGATCCTTGAATTCTGGCTCCATCGCGAGCTTGAAGGCGGTTGCCTTCGCTGCGATGACGTGCATGAGGGGACCACCCTGCTGTCCGGGGAAGACAGCGGTGTTGAGCTTCTTGGCCAGTTCTTCGTCACGGCTGAGGATCAGACCGGAGCGAGGTCCAGCAAGGGTCTTGTGAACGGTGGTGGAAACCACGTCAGCGAAAGGCACGGGGTTGGGGTGCAGACCAGCTGCAACCAGACCTGCGAAGTGAGCCATGTCGACCCAGAGCTTGGCACCCACTTCATCCGCAATCTTGCGGAACTCAGCAAAGTCGAGCTGACGTGGGTATGCCGACCAACCTGCAATGATGACGGCGGGCTTGTGCTCGTGAGCGAGCTTGCGCACAACGTCCATGTCAACGAGGAAAGTTTCAGGGTCAACACCGTAGGCAACGGGGTTGTAGACCTTGCCGGAGAAGTTGAGCTTCATGCCGTGGGTGAGGTGACCACCGTGAGCAAGCTCGAGACCGAGGATGGTGTCGCCAGGCTGTGCAATGGCGTGGAGTACGGCGGCGTTTGCCGTTGCACCCGAGTGAGGCTGAACGTTGGCGTAAGCAGCACCGAAAAGCTTCTTTGCGCGCTCGATGGCGAGGCTTTCTGCCACGTCAACGAATTCGCAACCACCGTAGTAACGCTTGCCGGGGTAGCCCTCGGCGTACTTGTTGGTGAGAACCGAACCCTGAGATTCGAGCACTGCACGAGGAACGAAGTTCTCGGAAGCAATCATCTCGAGGAAGTCGCGCTGGCGACCGAGTTCGTTCTGCAGTACTGCAGCAATCTCGGGGTCAACCTCGGAGAGAGGGGCGTTGAAGGTGTTATCTGAAGACACAGTGGGCTCCTAGGGGTAGACCGGGACAAACCCGGAACAGGTTTTGTCGTTCATAGCCCAGGCGTTCGGCTAGATCCGCTCATTAATCGCTCCCTGATGGATACCCATCTCAACGCCAGTTGCGACTGTGTCAGTCTACCAAGCCTGAAGGCAATAATCTTGATACATGTCTGAAGCAACGCACTGGGTACTCACCTTTGTTTGTGCCGATAAACCCGGCATCGTCCACGCGGTGAGTGGCGCCATTGTTGCAGCCAACGGAAACATCACCGAGAGCCAGCAGTTCTCCAGTGATGACACCGGTACTTTCTTCATGCGTCTGCAGGTGGAGACCACTGCCAGCCGCGAAGAATTCGAGCTTGCACTGCAGCCCGTGACCTCCCACTACAGCATGGAATGGCGTCTCGACGTCGTCGGTCGCCCCCTGCGCACACTTGTCCTCGCCACCAAGGCAGCGCACTGTCTCAACGACATCCTGTTCCGCCAGCGTGCTGGCCAGTTGCCTGTCGAAATTCCTCTTGTTCTTTCGAACCACGATGAGCTCAGCTCGCTTGCGGGTTTCTATGGCATTCCATTCGAGTCCATGGCCGTCACCACTGCTGAACAGAAAGCTGCTTTCGAAAAGCGCCTCCTCGAGGTTGTTGAAGAGAACGACATCGAGCTCGTTGTGCTTGCCCGCTACATGCAGGTGCTCTCGCCTGAGTTGTGTAAGAAGCTTAAAGGCAAGATCATCAACATTCACCACAGCTTCCTGCCCGGCTTCAAGGGTGCCAACCCCTACAAGCAGGCACACTCACGTGGCGTGAAGCTCATCGGTGCGACCGCTCACTTTGTCACCAGTGATCTGGATGAAGGTCCCATCATCGAGCAGAACGTGGTCCGTGTGGATCACTCCCGTTCTCCTGAGGAACTGGTTGCCATTGGTCAGGACGAAGAAAGTCGCACTCTGACCCAAGCGGTCAAGTGGTTTGCCGAGGACCGCATCCTGCGCGATGGTCAGCGCACGATTATTTTCAAATAATCCGGCGGAATAAATCCGAACGCTGACGCATTCACTCAAGTGAGCCCCACAGAGTGGTTCAGATAAGGGGATACCGATGAGCGAGACCACCCAGCCTGTGCTGTTTATGAGCCACGGTGCTCCGATGTTGGTCGATGACGCTCGCTGGTCCAGCGAACTTGCCGGCTGGGGTCAGGCTATTGAGAAGCCCAAGCAGATCCTCATGGTCTCTGCTCACTGGGAAGAAGCTCCTGCCACCATCAGCTCCACCCGTGAAAACACCGGGCTGGTCTATGACTTTTATGGTTTCCCCAGCAAGTACTACGAAATGCAATACAACACCCCTGCCGCCACAGACCTGGCTGCAGACGTGTTGGGTGTCCTGGGCCCCGACGTTCAGCAAGATCAGGGTCGTGGCCTTGACCACGGTGCCTATGTTCCGTTGACGCAGATGTATCCGGACGCAGACATTCCTGTTCTGCAGCTCTCACTCCCAAGTCTTAACCCGGTAGATCTGTTCGAAATGGGCCGCAAGCTTGCTCCCCTACGCGATGCAGGAACCTTGATCGTGGGCTCGGGCTTCACTACCCACAATCTGCGCTGGTTCAACCCTGGGGCGGGTCCGGATGGTGAACCACCACAGGCTTCAGCAGAGTTCGACCACTGGGCTGCCGAAGCCCTGGAAAACAAAGACATTGATGCCTTACTCAACTTCTGGGATAAGGCACCTGCCGCCCACGAAGCACATCCTCGCATCGAGCACTGGGCTCCCCTGTATGTGTCGTTAGGCGCTGCTTTGGGAACCGGTTTGGACAACACCAGCGCGATTGACGGCTTTTGGTATGGCTTGTCCAAGCGGTCATGGCAGTTCTCCTAAATTCCTTCTACAAACCGTAGAATAAGGTTCATAAGTAATTCATAGGTTCGTCATAGGGTTCCCCCAGACAGACCTGACAGTTTTATTTCATGACCATGACCGCGCCATACAAAACCCCTCAGCCCGCACGCCGCGGAAACGCTACTTCTGAGCGTGCCACGGCTATCAAGCGTGGCTACAAGGCACGCTTGCGTCGTGGCGATCTACTCGAGACCATCGTCTACTTCTCAGTTGCCATCGTTCTGGCCCTGTTCCTTGCTGATGGCGGTGCTACCTACTTCATCAACATCAAGGATGTTGCCACTGGCCTCGGTATTGTGACCGGTCTGATCGGATCTGACCTTCTGTTGATCTTGCTCGTGCTGGCAGCTCGCGTCCCCGCAATTGACCGCACCTTTGGACACGACAAAGCACTGGCATTGCACCGCAAGTTGGGTAAGCCTGTCCTCTACTTGATCCTGGCTCACATGGGACTTCTTCTTATTGGCTACGGCATTGCTCAGGGGCTCAACCCTCTCGCCGAGGCCATCGACATGATTGCCAACCAGCAAGACATGTCCATCGCATTCATCGCAACCGGACTGTTAATTGCGGTAGTGGTGACCTCGCTGGTCATTGTGCGCAGGAAGCTCTCCTACGAGTTCTGGTACATCGTGCACCTGCTCTCTTACGCTGCAATCCTGCTCGCCCTTCCCCACCAGTTCACTCAGGGCATGATGTTCGCTGACGGGACCTGGGCTCGTTGGTACTGGATGGCGCTGTATGTCGGCTCACTTGCCGCCATCACGATCTTCCGCGTGATCATCCCTGTGGCCAGCTCGCTACGTCATGACCTTCGCGTGAGCCAGGTTGTAGTGGAAGCTCCAGGAGTTGTCTCGGTCACCATGAGCGGTCGCGACCTCGATGCCCTGCGTGCTCAAGGTGGCCAGTTCTTCCAGTGGCGCTTCTGGGCACCCAACATGTGGCTGGATGCTCACCCCTACTCGCTCTCTGCACACCCTGACGGTCGTTCACTGCGCATCACCGTGCGCGACCTGGGTAAGGGAAGTGGCAAGCTGCTGACCCTCAAGCCCGGCACCCGTGTCAGCTTCGAAGGTCCCTACGGACTCTTCACTGAAGAAGCCCGCACCACAAACAAGGCTGTATTCGTCGGAGCCGGCATTGGAATCACGCCCATCCGCGCTCTGCTCGAGGCATCTGATCTCGCTCCCCACGAAGCAACCGTGATTCTTCGTGGCAGCGACACCACAGACGTCTACCTCTGGCAGGAGACCTACGACCTCTGTGTTGAGAAGTCTGCTTCTCTGCGCGTGCTGGTGGGACACCGTCCCCGTGGTGTTCACACCTGGCTCTCGGCTGAAGCCTATGGTCAGGGAGAATCCCTCCTCACTCTTGCTCCCAAGATCAAAGAATCTGATCTCTATATCTGTGGTCCAACCCCTTGGACCGAACTCGTCATTCGTGATGCTAAGCGTCTCGGACTCAAGGATCACCAGATCCACGCTGAAAGGTTTGATTTCTAATGCGCGCAGGTAGTGCTTTCTTAGCCGGAGTTGGTTCGGCAGCAATCGTGGCAATCGGTTGGCAGGCAGGCGTGGGAACACTCGTGTCTTCTCTTCCACAAAGCCAGGCATCTGCCTCAGGAACAACCTCAGGTGCAAACTCCTCAACGTCGTCCAACTCGGCCACCACTGACACCTCGTCACAGGCTGCCGCCACGGCTCCTGTTGCCTCGGGTCCTGCAGATGGCACCTACGACGGTTCCGTGGTGAACACCCGCTTTGGAACCGTCCAGGTTCAGGCAGTCATCTCGGGCGGCAAGATCACGGACGTGATCGCGGTCAAGCTCACCGATGCTGACCGCAAGTCTGTTGCTATCAGTCAGCAGGTTGCTCCCATGGTTCGTTCTGAGGTTCTCACTGCTCAGTCAGCCAAGGTCGCCAACATCTCTGGTGGAACCTACACAACCCAGGCCTACCTGCAGTCCTTGCAGTCTGCTCTGGATGCTGCTGGCTTCACAGGCTAACCCTTTCCTCATGGCAGTGCACTCGTTCGAGACCATGGGAACCATGGTCAGTATCCGCATTGCGGATGCTGAGCTCGGCGAGCACGATGACAGCGCCATTGCTGTGCTCAACGAGATTGAGCACGAGTTTGCCCGACTGAATGCAATGTTTAGTCTCTATCTCGAGCATTCTGAGATCTCGAGGATTTCTCGTGGTGAGCTAGCTCTCGCAGATTCCAGCGAAGAGATGCGCAGTGAATATGCACGCGCGCTGGACTGGCGCGAGAAGACAGATGGTGCATTCAGTCCTCACCGTCCTGATGGAGTGATTGATCTCTCCGGAACTATCAAAGCTGTGGCCATCGACGCGGCAGCTGCGCTGCTGCGCGATGCCGGCTTTGAGAACTTCTCCGTCAACGTCGGTGGTGACCTCACCACATCAGGTGATCAATCTGAGGATGAGTCAGGCTGGATTACCGGGATTGTGGAACCAGAAGACCGCGGAACCATTTTGGCTGCCCTGCGACTCACGTCAGAGTTCCCTGCCATGGCGACCTCAGGTTCTGCCGAGCGTGGAGAGCACATCTGGCTCCGCCCCGAAACAACCAAAGACTTCGTTCAGGCCACTGTCATCGCTGAAGACATCATTACGGCAGACGTTCTTGCCACCGCCATTATTGCGGGTGGTCAAGCAACTCTGGATCAGATCACACAGAACTTTGCTGTGGCTGTAATGACCGTGGCGCCAGATGGAGCTTTACAAGCCAACGCGAAGTTCCAAGAGCTCGTAGCGCGTTAAGAATCGCGATCACATCAATCACTTCCTGGAACCCTGCTCCCACGACGGCAGGAATGAGTCCGAAGGTGGCTAGGACCATCAGAATCAGGCTCAGGGAAATACCAATCCAGATACTCTGCAGCGCAATCCGAATGGTCTGCTGACCAATCTCAATAGAGCGGGCAACGCGGTGAAGGTCATCTTTCATAATGACAACATCAGCTGATTCACTGGCCGCAGTGGATCCTCGAGCACCCATCGCCACACCCACATCGGCTGCCGCGAGCACAGGAGCGTCGTTGACTCCATCACCCACCATCATCACGGGACGATCAGTCACCGCCTCCACGGCGCGGACTTTATCCAGGGGCAAACATTCAGCTCGGACGTTGGTCACGCCTAACTCTCTCGCCACATGCTCTGCGGTGACTTGTCCGTCACCGGTGAGCATGAGGGTGTGACGAACACCCAGGGCAGACAGCCACTGCAAAGTATCGGGCGCATCGGCACGAAGTTCGTCACGGAGCAGCAACGCTCCGGCGAACTTCCCGTCGATGGCGACATAGACAGCAAGCTCACCAGCAGTGATCTCCACTCGCACCGTGCTGGGATCTTGCTCAGCAATAAAGCTGTATTTGCCCACCACAACTTTCTTGCCCTCGATGGTGGCGGTGAGACCAGCAGCGGTGGTCTCGGTGACATCCGTGCAGGGTTCAACGGTGAGACCACGCTGCTGGGCACCGACCACAATCGAGTGGGCAAGGGTGTGGGCAGAGTATTGCTCGGCAATAGCGGCCAAGCGCACCAGCTCGTCTTCCTCAATACCCGGGGCCGTCATCACTTTGCTCAACACGGGCTGGCCGTGGGTGAGAGTTCCCGTCTTATCGAACGCAACTGTTTTGATGCGGGCGAGCTTCTCGAGGGTGCCACCGTTCTTCACGATGATGCCGTGGCGAGCAGCACGGCTCATACCGGCAATGAACGCAACAGGGGCAGCAATGATCAGCGGGCAGGGCGTTGCCACCACCAGCACTTCAGCAAAGTGCGTGGGATTGCCACTGACAATCCAGGCAGTGATGGCCAACACATACGCCACGATGGTGAAGGGAACCGCATAGCGATCGGCAAGACGAACGAACGGTGCTTTGCTCTCGGAGGCTTCCTTCACGAGCTCCACAATGCGTTGATACTGGCTATCTGCTGCCAAGGCAGTGACTTCCATTCGGAACACGGCAGAACCGTTCACCGAACCACTGATCACCGCATCACCTTTGACGCGCTCAACCGGGATGCTTTCACCCGTCAAAGAAGACTCATCCAGGGTGGCCTCGGGGGTGAGCAAGATACCGTCCACGGGAATGAGTTCGCCTGGCTTCACCACGACAACGTCGCCTATAGCGAGCTCTGAAACAGGGCAGTCTTTGGTGGCAAAGAGTGCACCCTTTTCCGCACCCGCACTGGAATACACCTCGCGGTGAGCAATCTGTGGGGTGTTATCCAGCAGAGAGGTCAGCTCACGCTTGGCGCGACTCTCGGCATAGTCCTCGAGGGCTTCACCACCGGTGAACATCAACACGATGATGATGCTGGCCCAATACTCCCCCACCAACACCGTGGCAATAATGGCAGTGACCGCAAGAACGTCGATGCCCCAGCTGCCCCCCAGAATCGAGCGAACCATGCCGACAGATTCTTTAGCGGCAACGCCCAGCGCGAAGATGCTGATCACCCAGCGCGCAACATCGTCCAACCCCGTCAGGGCAAGAACGCCACCGATAATCGCCAACACAATCGTCGAGGCGAATACCGGGTATCGCACGAAGAAGGGGCGGGGCTGATCCATTACTTCAGCTTGGCACACATCCCAGAAATGAAGAATGGGCCCGTCGCATACGCGACGAGCCCATTGCTCTAGTTCAGTTGAACTTAGATGCTTGCAACATCGAGGGGGATACCAGGACCGAAAGTGGTCGAGACAGCACCCTTCTGGATGTAACGGCCCTTTGCCGATGAAGGCTTGAGGCGAACAACTTCGTCAAGAGCTGCTGCGATGTTCTCGGACAGCTGCTCAGCGGTGAACGAAGCCTTACCAACGATGAAGTGAACGTTGGAGTGCTTGTCTACCTTGAACTCGATCTTTCCGCCCTTGATGTCGGTAACAGCCTTAGCAACATCAGGAGTAACGGTTCCGGTCTTGGGGTTTGGCATCAGGTTACGAGGACCCAGTACCTTACCGAGACGACCGACCTTACCCATGAGCTCAGGGGTCGAAACTGCTGCATCGAAGGAAGTGTAACCAGCGGCTACCTTCTCGATGAGCTCGTCGCCACCAACCTCGTCAGCGCCAGCTGCGAGTGCAGCTTCTGCAGCAGGACCGGTTGCGAACACGATAACGCGTGCAGTCTTACCGGTACCGTGAGGCAGCATGACGGTTCCACGAACCATCTGGTCTGCCTTACGAGGGTCAACACCGAGCTTGAGGGCTACCTCAACGGTGCTGTTGAACTTAGCGGAACCGGTTTCCTTAGCAATTGCAACTGCTTCGGTAGCGGTGTAGTACTTGCCTTCTTCGATCTTTGCGGCAGCGGCAAGGTATGCCTTTGACTTCTTAGCCATGATTTATACCCCTTAGCCCTCTACCGTGATGCCCATGGAACGTGCAGTTCCGGCAATGATCTTCTTAGCTGCATCAATGTCGTTAGCGTTGAGGTCAACCATCTTTGCTTCCGCAATGGTCTGAACCTGTGCCTGAGTGAGCTTGGCAACCTTCACAGTGTGAGGAGTACCAGAACCCTTAGCAACGCCAGCGGCCTTCTTGATCATTTCAGCTGCAGGAGGAGTCTTGAGGATGAAGTCGAATGAACGGTCTTCGTAAACAGTGATCTCAACGGGGATGATGTTTCCGCGCTGTGATTCGGTTGCTGCGTTGTATGCCTTGCAGAAATCCATGATGTTCACACCGTGCTGACCCAGAGCGGGACCAACAGGAGGAGCTGGATTCGCGGCGCCGGCCTGGATCTGAAGCTTAATCAGACCTGTGACCTTCTTTTTCGGTGCCATTTCTTTTTCCTTTTTTTGAATTCGAACTCATCGGGGTTCCGATGAACTCTCCCGTGAAATCAGGCGAACCTGATTCGCGGTAATCCCTGAGACAAGCCCAGGGAAACTTTTCTACTGCTTGGTGACCTGGTCGAAGCTGAGCTCGACGGGGGTCTCACGCTCGAACAGCGAAACCAGCACGGTGAGCTTGCCGCTCTCGGGCTTGATTTCGTTGATGGTTCCGGGGAGGCCAGCGAACGAACCTTCCTTGATAACCACGGTCTCGCCGATTTCGAAGTCGATCTCTGCGATAGGAGTACGAGCAACAGCCTGACCACCCTTGGCCTGGACAGCCTTGGCGGTGGGAACATCCTTGACCTCAACCAAAGGCTTCAGCATGTTGAATGCTTCCTGGAAGCGCAGTGGGGTGGGGTTGTGAGCGTTACCTACGAAGCCAGTAACACCGGGGGTGTGACGAACACACGACCAGCTGTCTTCGTTGAGGTCCATGCGCACGAGTACGTATCCGGGGATACGAACGCGGGTAACCATCTTGCGCTGACCGTTCTTGATCTCCACAACGTCTTCCATAGGAACTTCGATCTGGAAGATGAAATCGTTGAGCTGCATCGAGGTACGACGGTTCTCAATGTTGTGCTTGACCTTGCGCTCAAAGCCAGCGTAGGAGTGAATGACGTACCACTTACCAGGCAGGGTGCGAAGCTCTGCTTCGAATGCTGCGTAGGGGTCGTCAGCAACTTCTTCTTCGTCCTCGGAAGCGACAATTGCTGCCTCAGCTTCTTCGATGGTGTCTACGTCGAGAGCGTCTTCAATTACTGCGTCAGCTTCTACGTCCACAACCTCAGCTGCGTCAGTCTCGGAGAGTGCATCCAGTGCGGCCTCGAGCAGCTGCTCGTCTTCGCGCGTCGATTCAGTCACGTTGTTCCTGTCTTATCTAGAAAATCGTTTACCGCTGGTTAGCCAGCAGTAGCGGGAGCGGTGGGATCACCGAACACGGCAATCACACCCCAACCGAAGATGTAGTCCATGCCGGATACGAGAGCCATCATGATGACCACGAATACCAACACAACTAGCACGTAGTTGATGAGTTCCTTGCGGGTAGGTGTGACGACCTTTTTCAGTTCGCCAATCACCTGTCGAATGAAAAGGGCAAGGCGCGAGAAAGGATTGCGCTTTCCAGCACTTTCCTTTTTTGCACGAGCGACGATGTCCTCACCGGGTTCGTCGGCTACGTCTTGCGCCATTTCTTTTCCTTTCGATTTGCAGGGCGGACAGGACTCGAACCTGCAACCTGCGGTTTTGGAGACCGCTGCTCTACCAATTGAGCCACCACCCTTTGCTTCGCAGATCTTCTACAAAAAGAAGGCGCGCGAAAGCATGGCATATTGCAACCACTTCGCAACAGCATAGGCGAGAAAGAGCCCCTCTGTAAAGTTGAGCTCCTCGCTCTATAGTGGTAACCGTGCCTGAATTGAAGCGAATTTCTTCTCGTATTTCCGCCATTGCCGAGTCGGCAACCCTCAAGGTTGATGCCAAAGCAAAAGCACTGCAAGCTGCCGGTCGTCCGGTCATCAGCTATGCAGCTGGTGAACCTGACTTCCCTACTCCTGCTCACATCGTTGAGGCAGCACTGGTTGCGGTCAAGGATCCCAAGAACCACCGCTACACCCCCGCAGCTGGTTTGCCCGAGCTGCGCCAGGCTATTGCGGACAAGACCAAGCGCGACAGCGGGTGGGCAGTAGATCCCAGCCAGGTCGTTGTCACCAACGGTGGCAAGCAGGCTGTCTACCAAGCATTTGCCACCTTGGTTGACCCAGGTGACGAAGTTCTCGTCCCCACCCCCTACTGGACCACCTACCCCGAAGCCATCAAGCTGGCTGGCGGCGTCCAGGTTGACGTCTTTGCTGGTGCAGACCAGGAATACAAGGTCACCGTGGAGCAGCTGGAAGCTGCTCGCACCGACAAGACCAAGCTCTTGCTGTTCGTTTCACCCTCCAACCCCACCGGTGCTGTCTACTCTCCAGAGGAGACCAAAGCCATTGGCGAATGGGCCGAGAAGCACGGCTTGTGGATCATCGCCGATGAGATCTACCAGAACCTCACCTATGACGGCGTGAAGGCTGTATCCATCGTGGACGCAGTTCCTGCCCTGCAGGACCGCACCATCTTGGTCAACGGTGTTGCTAAGACCTATGCCATGACCGGTTGGCGTCTGGGCTGGATGGTCGGCCCTGCCGATGCCATCAAGGCCGCTGCCAACCTCCAGTCACACTTGACCTCGAACGTCTCCAACATTTCTCAGCGTGCTGCTCTGGCTGCACTGACCGGTCCTCAGGAGCCTGTTGAGGAAATGCGTCTGGCCTTCGACCGTCGTCGCAAGCTCATTGTGGAAGAACTGCGCAAGATTCCTGGCTTCGAGGTTCCCATGCCTGAAGGTGCGTTCTACGCCTACTGCGACGTGACCGCGCTGCTGAACAAGGAATGGGATGGCGTCACACCCACCAACACTCTGGAGCTCGCAGACCTCATCTTGGACAAGGCAGAAGTTGCTGCCGTTCCCGGTGAAGCTTTCGGACCCAGTGGTTACCTGCGCTTTAGCTACGCACTTGGCGATGGCCCTCTGCTCGAGGGTATTCAGCGCCTGCAGAAGCTCTTCGGCACGAAGTAGAAACTACAGTCCTAGTTCAGCCTTGCGGGCAGTAATCATGTCTGCAATGAGCTCGCTGTCCACGTTCCAGTCAACCGGGATCCGAATGAGTCCCTTGGTGGTTTCATAGCCAGCCAAGCGAGGCGCAAAGTCCGCCATCACTGCCTCGCTCCAGGGAGCCAACGCCAAGTGATTCTTGAACGCATTCACACCGAAGACATACTTGCCACCAATTTGAACCTGGGGAACGTTCCACGCCAGTTTGAACTCGGCTTCGGGGAAGTTGGACTTGATCGAATCCAGCACGGCACGCAAGGTTTCCTGCTTGGGGCTTTCCAGGCTGGAGAGGTAGTCCTCCACCGTTTCAAACTTGGCCATGGCCAGATCTCCACTCCAATCAAGTTGGGCTCTGGATACAAAATAATGCCGAAGTGCGACTGCACCATCGCTTGAACATAAGTGGCCAGTCCAACTACTTCAGCAGCGGTGGCTCCACCGCGGTTCGTAATAGCCAGAGTGTGCTTAGTCGAGATCCCTGCCTTAGAGCCGGGGATGGAATACCCCTTCTTCACCCCAGCGTTCTCAATCAACCAGGCGGCAGAGAGCTTGACCAGGTTGGGGCCTGACTCCACCGAGGCAAGCGGTGGAACCTCAGCACCGAGAGGAAGCACGCGATCTTGTTGTGTCTTCTGCACGGGAAAACGTGGGGCATCTGCAGGAAGGTTCCGGGCAAAGTTTTCGGTCACGATCGGGTTCATAAAGAACGAGCCGGCACTGGCGGTGTCGGGATCCGCAGGATCCAACACCATGCCCTTGCTGGCTCGCAGCTTCAGCACCGACTCGCGGACCTCGGCGAGCGCGACCTGTGCTCCAAGCTCAACACCGAGAGCTGAGGCAAGCTGTGGGAAGGTAATGGGCGCAGAGAGATTGTCGCCATAGGAGGCCAGGCTCAGCTCAACCGTGAGGACAACACCTTCTTTGCCCTGCTTGAACACCGAGTCGCGGTATCCCAAGTTGAGTTCCGCTGCGGGGATCCAGGAGATCTCCTGGGTGTAACGGTCGAGGAATTCAACGGCGGTGAGCACGGAGGAAAGTTCTTGCCCATAGGCGCCAATGTTCTGAATGGGTGCTGCGCCCGTGGAACCGGGGATTCCGGAGAGTGCTTCAATACCGGCCAGGCCTTCAGAAATACTCCAGGCAACCAAGTTGTCCCAGTTCTCCCCCGCGGCAACGCGAACAATGCTGTGGTTGGGAGAGCGTGAAATGTCCTGCCGGCGTTCAATGCCGGTGGTGGCCACGTGAATGACGGTGCCATCAAAACCTTCGTCAGCGACGATGGTGTTAGAACCGCCACCGAGGATCAGCCAAGGTTCATTCGAATCCCACGTGTCCACGGCAGCTTCGATGAGCTGTTCACGGGTGGTGACCGTAATGAGTTCGCGCGCCGGACCGCCCACCTGCATGGTGGTCAGTGTCGACAGCGGAACTGAGGTCATGCTCTAAGCGAGGTTGACGCGAACCTGGGCTTTGCCCAGAACGGTCTCATCGTTGAACTTGGCAGTGAGGTCGATGCGGGCAACCTGGGTCTCATCTTCGAGAGCACCCACGGTTGCGGTCACGGTGACATCAGCACCAGTTGCGCCATCGACCAACACGGGACGTGTGAAGCGCACCTGGTAGTCCACGATGCGCGCAGGGTCACCCACCCAGTTCGATACGGGCTGCACGGCTAGACCCATGGTCAGCATGCCGTGGGCAAGCACACCGGGAAGACCAACCGAAACGGCAACGTCATCACGGTAGTGAATGGGGTTGAAGTCACCGGATGCCCCGGCATAACGCACCAGGTTGTCACGGGTGAGGTGGAAAGACTCTTCGGCGACAACGTCGCCCTTGGTCAGGGAGCTGTAGTCAACCATGATTAGTCCTCATCTCCTCGAACGACCAGCGTGGAGATCGCGGTCACCACGTGATTGCCGTGGGCATCAACAATGTCGGAGTCAGCGGTGACCATGTTGTGGCCACCGAGGCTCTTCACGCTGGAGACGGTGAGGGTTGCAGTGAGTTCATCACCGGCAACGATGGCGCGGGTGTAAGTGAAGCGCTGTTCACCGTGGACCACACGGGAGAAGTCGATGCCGGCATCTGGCTCTGCCAGCAGTTGAGCCAGAGTTGCCTCCTGCACGACCACCGGGAAGGTGGGCGGAGCAACGAGGTCAGCGTGGCCAGCAGCCTTGGCTGCTTCCACATCGAAGTTGATGGGGTTGGTGGAGAGAACAGCGCGAGAGAACTCGCGAATCTTCTCGCGTCCAACAAGATACGGGGCGGTCGGAGGGAAGACACGACCTTGAAGTTCAGGATTTACAGCCACGGCACAATTCTAGGCGTGGCAGCTGCCTTGTGAGGGGTTAACGAAAAGAACCCCAGACCTTCTTTGGTCTGGGGTTCTTATCTGCAGCAGAGCTGCGAAGTTACGTGATTACTGGCAGCTGTCGCACTGGAGCAGATCCATAGGATCTACGGGTACTGCGTAGCCACCAACGGTGTCGTTTGATTCGAATTCCATTTTTGCCTCCATAAAACTTGTCGAATCCCTTGCGGGATTCTGCCGCACCCCTGCGGTGAGTTATCACTATATAACGTGAATCACACCTGTGTCATTCCACTACATGTAGTGTTTGTGAGTTTTTTCATAACATTCTGTGAGTTCGCCTAGAGAACCGCATATTTACGCCATTTCCGCCTGAGAAAAAACTTAATTCATTCCGGGGTTTCGGCGTGTCGAGCATCCCCGATAGTGTGGTTTGAGCCTGCTGAAGGGCCCCAGTCGCACGACACTCGTCGTGGCGGGCATTCAGCGGATGAACACAGAGTGGATGTCAGCGACATGACAACGCCCAACGGCAATCACATGCACACCGTCGATCTCGAAACAATGAAGCTTCGCGAGCAAGTATTTGAATACGCTCGTCGTCGCATGAACTACGACCCACCACCACTGGACGGGCCTAAGACCATTTCAGAACTGCGTGCTGAAGTTCCTGCCACCGTGACCGAAGAGGGCATGGGCGGCATTGAAGCGCTGAGCTTGTTTGAGAACGTGCTGGCAGAAGCCACCATCTCGAACGACCACCCCAACTACCTCTCCTTCATTCCGTGTGCTCCGACGGAGGCGGCAACCCTGTTTGACCTCATCGTTTCTGCCTCCACCATCTATGGCGGATCGTGGATGGAGGGTGCTGGTGCGGTCTATGCCGAGAACCAGGTTCTCGAATGGCTGGCCAAAGAAGCAGGCATGCCTGAAGGCGCCGGTGGCGTCTTCGTTCAGGGTGGAACCCTGGGTAACCTCTCTGCATTGGTTGCAGCTCGTCACACGGCCAAGGAAGCCCTCCTGGCCGCAGGAAAGCCACTTCCTACTCGTTGGCGCTTCGCCTGTAGTTCGGAAGCCCACTCGTCGCTCAAGGCCGCTGCGAGGGTCATGGACGTGGACATTGTCCCCGTTCCCGTCAATGCTGAAGGTCGCTTGACCGGTGAAGCCCTCGAGAAGACACTCGAAGGCGACTGGGACGGCATCTTTGCCGTCGTCGCCACCGGTGGAACCACCAACTTCGGCATCGTGGATGAGCTCGAAGCTGTGGGTAAGGTCACCAAGGCACACAATGTCTGGTTCCACGTGGACGGTGCCTACGGCATCGCTGCGATGCTGGCACCGACCACCAAGCACCTCTTTGCTGGTGTGGCTCTGGCCGACTCGTTCATTGTCGACCCCCACAAGTGGCTCTTTGCCCCCTTCGATGCGTGTGCACTGGTCTACCGTGACCCCGAGCTGGGTCGTGTGACCCACACGCAGCACGCTGAGTACCTGGATGCGCTGGAAAACCCTGAAGAGTGGAACCCCAGCGATTACGCCTATAACCTCACGCGTCGTCCTCGTGGATTACCACTGTGGTTCTCCCTGGCTACCTATGGTGTTGCGGCCTACCGCGAAGCCATTGAGCAGAACATTCAACTGGCTTACAAGATCGCCGATGAAATCCGTCGCCGTCCAGATCTGGACCTGGTGCGTGACCCACAACTCTCCGTCGTGGTGTTCACCAAGAAGGGCTGGAAGCTCGAGGACTACACCCGCTGGTCCAACAAACTGCTTGCTGACGGTATTGGTTTTGTTGTTCCCAGCTCACACAAGGGCGAGCCCAACACTCGCTTCGCGATTGTGAACCCGAGAACTTCTTATGAATCTTTGGTCGAAATCCTCGACACGATGGTCTAACAAGGAATACGGTCTAATCGTGAAACCTCGTGAATTTCACATG
>ERZ650301.174-NODE-174-length-16486-cov-11.316901_pt1 | contig 16486 bp, 17 predicted proteins | sample MGYA00376237_ERZ650301 | MGnify/ENA primary metagenome ERZ650301 (study PRJEB26733, sample SAMN07839255) | wastewater metagenome | biome: small river; feature: stream; material: water | place: USA: North Carolina | collected 2016-04-05 ...
AGAACAAGATCACCATTAAGGCAAACTCTGGTTTGACTGAAGAAGAAATTCAACGCATGGTGAAAGATGCTGAAGCGAATGCCGATGAAGATAAAAAAGCATTGGAATTAGTAACGGCGCGCAACACTGCTGATGCTTTGGCCCACTCAACCAAGAAAGCCTTGGAAGAGCATGGCTCAGCTTTGGAGGCTTCCGAGAAAGAAGCAATTGAAGCTGCTTTGAAAGAGTTGGATGAGGCAATCAAGGGTAGCGATAAAGCTGCTATTGAAGCTAAAACCGAAGCTTTGGGTAAAGTCAGTCAGAAGCTGGGCGAAAAAGCCATGGCTGCTGAGCAAGCTAAAGCTGGTGGCGCTGCTCCTGGCGCAGCTCCTGGTGGCGCGCAAGCTGCCGCTCCGGATGCTGACGTAGTGGATGCGGATTTCAAAGAAGTAGATGACAAGAAGTAATCCCGGAGATTGAAAGTCATTTAACGTAATTTAGAAGTACTTAAATAACAAGTCGGCCTCGTGCCGACTTGTGTCATTCAGGTTGTTGAGAGGAATTTTGTGCCTAAAAGTAAACGCGATTATTACGAAGTGCTTGGTGTTGCCAAAGGTGCCAGTGATGAGGAGCTGAAAAAGGCTTATCGGAAAATGGCGATGAAGCATCACCCTGATCGCAATCCCGATAGTAAAACGGCGGAAGCGCAATTTAAAGAAGTTAAAGAGGCTTACGAAACCCTTACGGATCCAAACAAGCGTGCTGCGTATGATCAATACGGTCATGCAGGGGTAGATCAATCGAGTGGTTTCGGCGGTGGCGGCTTTGGCGGCGGTGGTTTTGCCGATGCCTTTGGCGATATCTTCGGTGATATCTTCGGCCAAGGCGGTGGACGTCAGTCAGGACCGCAAGTATATAAAGGCGCTGATTTACGTTACAACATGGAGATCACTCTCGAGCAGGCCGCTGAAGGATATACCACGCAAATTCGTGTGCCGAGCTGGAGTGATTGCAAACCATGTCATGGAACGGGTGCTGAACCCGGTAGCAAAGCTGAGAGATGCACTACTTGTGATGGTCATGGTCAGGTTCGTGTTCAGCAAGGCTTTTTCTCAATGCAGCAAACTTGCCCTAAGTGTCGCGGTACAGGTGAGTATATTCCGAAGCCATGCAAAACTTGCCATGGCAGCGGTAAACATAAAGAACAAAAAACACTCGAAATCAAAATCCCTGCGGGTATTGATGATGGTATGCGCGTGCGCTCCGTTGGTAACGGCGAGCCAGGCGTGAATGGCGGGCCATCTGGCGATCTTTATGTAGAGGTGAGAGTAAAACCCCATAAAGTGTTTGAACGTGATGGCAGTGATTTGCATGTACAAATGCCGATCTCTTTTGCTACTGCGACGATTGGTGGCGATATTGAAGTGCCAACGCTGTCAGGGCGTGTCGAGTTTCCAATTCCTGAGGGTACGCAGACTGGCAAAACATTCCGTTTACGTAACAAGGGGATTAAAGGTTTGCGCTCCACCATGGTAGGTGATCTCTTTGTGCACGTTGCCGTTGAGACCCCCGTCAAGCTGACTGATGAGCAGAAAAAATTACTGCAAAAGTTTGATGACAGCTTGAAGTCAGGTGGCGATAAACACAACCCCCATCAAAAGGGTTGGTTTGACGGCGTCAAGAGTTTTTTTAGTTAACAGTAGCTCAAGCTTATCCAGCAAAGCCATGTTCGGGTCCGGGGAATTTTCCGGATTTCACTTCTCGAACATAGGCTTTGACTGCCGCCTCAATTGAGGCGTGACCATCCAAAAAGTTTTTGACAAACTTCGGTGGTTTTCCAGGGCTAATGCCCAGCATATCTTGTAGTACTAATACTTGGCCAGAGCAATCTGCCCCTGCGCCAATTCCAATGGTAGGGATTGCAAGTGATTCGGTAATGAGCTTGCCCAATGAAGAGGGAATTGCCTCGAGAACAATCATTTGTGCACCAGCTTGCTCGCAAGCAATGGCTTGCTCAAGCATGAGGCTTGCAGCATCTTTTGATTTGCCTTGGACCTTGTAGCCACCCAGAATATGAACGGACTGAGGGAGCAAACCTAGGTGTGCACAAACTGGAACGCTGCGTTCCACTAAATATTGAATGATGTCGATTTGCCAATCACCACCTTCAAGCTTCACCATATCAGCACCAGCACGCATCAGCTTTGCCGCTGAATCTAATGCTTGAGCAGGATCACCATAGCTGGCAAAAGGAAGATCGGCAATGATGAACGCATGAGAGTTGGCGCGGGCTACGCATTCGGTGTGATATGCCACCTGCCCAACAGTAACTGGTGTGGTGCTCGAGTGCCCTTGGATCACATTACCTAAGGAGTCCCCGATGAGGATAGTTTCAACCCCGCAGCGATTTAACAAGGCTGACATAGTTGAATCGTATGCCGTCAGCATAGAAATTTTTTCACCCTCAGCACGCATGGAGAGGAGTTTAGAAATCGTAATTGGCTTTTCGCCTTGCAAGTAACCCATTACGTGATTTTAATGAATTAATGCGATGATTGGCTATAAACGTTTTGTTCACCGCAATTACAGTTCCGGCAAGCGAGTTTTTCAATGCGCTGATCAGCCACATTGGGTAAATAGGCCTTCAATTCACCCCAGTTGGGTAAAAAGAAATCTGGAGCAATTTCTAGTAAAGGTAGTAGGACAAAAGAGCGCTCAATGATTCGGGGGTGGGGAATGGTGAGTTCAGTATCTGTTTGGGATACGCCTTCGAATGCCAGAATGTCCAAATCAATCGTGCGGGGTGCATTAGCGTAAGGGCGCTCACGGCCAAACTCTTGCTCAACCGCTTGGCAGACATGCAATAAGCCGTAGGGACTTAATTGCGTTTCAATTTCAATTACGGCATTGATATAGTCGCCACCAGTGGCTTGAAAGGGTGCGCTTTGGTAGAAGCAGCTTTTGGCCAGGATTTGGAGTTCACAGCGCTGCGCAAGGCACACGATCGCATCCGTAATGAGCTGACGTGTGTCACCGATATTGCCACCAAATCCAATAAAAGCTCGAGCCATGCTTATTCCAAACGAAAGAAAAGTACACGAAACTACCGAATCTACTTTACTGAATTTTTCTCAAGTCTGCTTAGTCTGCTGCACCTTCAGTGGGCGCGGCTGATTTGGCCTTTCTGCGGCGCCGGCGTTTTGCAGGGGCGGCGCTATTACCAGTCTCGTTTTTGACACTAGCCATCAAGGCTTCCTGCCCTGCTGGATCGCTTGCAATGAAACTGGTCCACCACTCGCCTAGTACCGGGTTTTTTTCTCCTGTGGCACAGCGCAAGAGCATAAAGTCATAACCCGCTCTAAAGCGGGGGGATTCAATGAGGCGATAAGGGTAGCGTCCGACACGCTTTTCAAAGCGGGGTTGCATAGACCAGATTTCTCGCATATCACTTTCAAAGCGGCGCTGGATCACCATGCCGTTACTTTGGCTAGCAATGGTCTCATCCATTGCATCATGGAGTGCGGGAATGTTGGAAATTCCTTTAGCGATATTCTTTTTCCAGTTACCTAGGAGGTCTGGCCAGAGCAAAGTCGCAAACAAGAAGCCAGCTGACACGCTTTTGCCCGATTGAATGCGTTGATCGGTATTGGCGAGGGCAATGCGAACAAAATCATTTGCTTCTTTAGAGTCTGCACTTTGATCCAAGATGTGATCAAGTAAAGGTAGAAGGCCGTGGTGCAGTCCTGCATCTTTCAGGCCTTGAATCGCAGCCCATGAATAACCGGACATGAGTAGCTTGAGGATTTCATCAAACAGGCGAGCCGATGGAACATCATGAATCAGCTTGCCCAATTTGGCGATAGGCGCACGTGTTGCGGTATCTAAAGTAAAGCCTGTTTTAGCGGCAAAACGAATAGCGCGCAGCATTCGGATAGGATCTTCGCGATAGCGCTTAGCAGGATCACCAATCATGCGCAGAGTTTTCTTCTGCATATCAGCCATGCCGCCGTGATAGTCGAGAACAGTCTCGGTAGCGGGGTCGTAGTACATCGCATTGATACTGAAATCTCTGCGTGCGGCATCTTCATGCTGACTGCCCCAAACGTTGTCACGCAGAATGCGGCCATTCTCAGCCACATGCTCACCGGCGTTCTCTAATAAGGCTCTGAAGGTCGATACTTCAATGATTTCAGGTTGGCCTTTGCCAAAGAAAGTCACATGCACAATCTGAAAGCGACGACCAATCAGGCGAGCTTTGCGGAATAGTTTTTGTACTTGCTCTGGTGTGGCATTGGTTGCTACATCAAAATCCTTGGGACCAATGCCTAAGGCTAAATCTCGAACTGCGCCACCGACAATAAAAGCATCATAGCCAGCCTGCTGCAAGGTCTGGGTGACCTTCACGGCATTTTTAGAAAGCAAATGCGGGTCAATGCGGTGTGATTTTTTAGGAATACGTTTTGGTGCGCCAGAGGTATGGGCTGCAGTATGTCGGACCATGGGGTCACGACGCAAAATGCGTTTAATAAATTTGGTAATCATGCAAACAGTTCAAGTATGGGCCAGTGACGTTTTGAGGCTTCATCACGTAGGCGAGCGTCCGGATTGGTAGCAATAGGATTGCTGACTTTTTCCAGGAGAGGTAAATCGTTCATAGAGTCTGAATAAAAATAACTTTGTGGCAATTGATCTAATGCGAGCTTTTGAGTAGAGAGCCAATCATGTACGCGTTGAATTTTCCCTTCTCGAAAACTCGGAATACCTTTGACTTCACCCGTGAAGTTGGCAAGAGGGTTATCTCCCACAGTAGCGGGTTCAGTAGCCACTAAATGCTCGATGCCAAAACTTTCCACGATGGGTCTGGTCACAAAGCTGTTGGTTGCAGTAACAACGCAGCAAAGATCGCCGGCATCTTGGTGTCGCTTGACGAGATCAATTGCCTGTTGACGGAGTTGACCAGTAATCACCTCCTTCATAAAAGCGTCATGCCACTCTTTGAGTTGAGCGCGAGAATGCTCCGAAAGCGGCTTCAAAGCAAAGCGCAAAAACTCCTGGATATTGAGCTTGCCATCTTTGTAATCTTGATAGAAGCGTTCATTTTGCTGCGCATAGTATTTGCTATCCACTACGCCAATGCGTGCCAAAAACTGGCCCCATTCGTAATCGCTATCGCAGGGGAGAAGAGTGTGATCTAAGTCGAACAGTGCTAATTGGGTCATTAATATTTATTTTGGCTGCAAGAGCTCTCTTACAAGAGGCAAAGTGACAGCACGTTTTGTTTCTAGTGAATAAGCATCCAAAGCATCAATCAAGGCCATCAGGTTAGGCATATCGCGATAAAAGCGATTTAACAACCAAGGCAATACATCTGGCGATAAAACCAAGCCACGCGCTTGCGCTGCTTGTTGTAATGCTTCTATTTTCTCATCATCGCCCAAAAGGTGAGTTTGAAAGACCAAACCCCATCCCAGGCGTGTGCGAAGGTCTTCTCTGAGCTTTAAGGCACTAGGAGCGGCATTGCCTGCCATGAAAATATGGACTGCCTTGCTACCCTGAATGGCATTCAGAATACGAAATAAGGAGGCTACTAAGCGCTCATCGAGTCGATCTACATCATCAACCGTAATGACCGACGGTGTATCGCTCGTGCATAGGGCGGAGAGGCTTTCCTCTAGGCGTACCCAAGAAATGGGCTCATTTGGGGTGAGGGGAAAGTGTTTTAGCCCCAGTTGCTGAGCGGCATCGCTAATGGCGCTGAGTAAATGGGTGCGACCAGAACCTGCTGGTCCCCACCAATAGATCCAGCGTTGATTCAGTGGATTCTCGCTAGCTTCTCTTGGGGCATGTATTTCCCAGGATTTAGCTAAAGCCAACAAGGCAGAGTGCAGTGCTAGATTTTCTCCGGCTAAAAAATTACTTAAGCTGGGTTTAGGCGTATGACCAATGTCGAGCGCAAACTGTTTTGGGAGTGAAGAGCTATTCATTGCTGCGCAAGCTTACTTTTGATACCACGAACTTTGCGTATAGCGCGACCAGCCATATTGCAGAAGCACTAAGCCTACTGCGCTCGTCGGTAATGCAAGTAAGACGCCAAAGAAACCAAATAATTTTCCAAACAGTAGCAATGCAAAGAGCACGGCAACTGGATGAAGACCAATACGCTCGCCCACTAGGCGGGGCGTAAGGAAGAAGCCTTCAATAAATTGCCCTAGTCCATACAGCACCAAAACGCCAATGATTGCGCCACCAGGCCCAAACTGTAAAAGGGCTGCAAGGATTGCCAAGGTGAAGCCTAGCGTAATACCAATATAGGGAATCACAATCATCAGTGCGGTGAAGACGCCTAATGCCGCCGCACCTTTAATACCAATCAGACTTAAGCCAACGCTATAAAAAACAGACATGATGGAAATCACGATCAGCATGCCTCGAAGATATTGCGATAGCAGACCATCCGCATGCATGGCTAAGTGATGAATGGTTTCTTGCGCACGCAGTGGCACAACTTTTCTGACTAGCTGAAAAAAGTGATCCCAATCGATCAGCAAATAAAACATCACAAACAAAATCAGGACTGCGTTTACAAAGCCAGCAATCACAGAACTGCCTGATGTCAGAACTGTCTCCAGCGTGGATGACATGAGGGCATCAGAATTGTCGTTAAAGTGATCGGTAATCTTTTGGGTGGCACTAGTTTTGAGGGTGCCCCAATCCACATTGATGTGAAATTCGCTTAACTTGGGCCCAAGCCAAGATTGGGTATTTTGGATCCAAGTTGGAAATTGAGCCTTGATGAGGGGGATTTCAGTTTTAAGAAGGGTAATAAAGAGGGTCAAAATCGAAAATACGACCGCCAAACCAATAATCATGGCAATCCCAGCTGCTGCTGCACGGGGTAGGCGATGCCTCTCAAGCCACAAGCAAACTGGGCGCAGGGCATAAGCCAGAATAAATGCGGTTAAAAAAGGGGTAAAAATTTCAGCCATCGTGCTCGAATCCTCTAGAATTCAATGATTCTACCGACCAAGTAACGTTTTTTACTAATCTTCTATCCCTGACATGAACTCATCTACCAATTCTTCCTCTAAAGGCCTTTCCTACCGTGATGCTGGTGTCGATATCGACGCTGGAGATGATTTGGTAGATCGTATTAAGCCTTTGGCTAAGAAAACCATGCGCGAAGGCGTATTGGCTGGGATTGGAGGCTTTGGCGCCCTGTTTGAGGTGCCAAAGCGCTACAAAGAGCCAGTATTGGTATCTGGTACGGATGGCGTTGGTACAAAACTCAGATTAGCTTTTGAGTGGAATCGTCACGATACGATTGGCCAAGATTTAGTAGCAATGAGCGTGAACGATATTTTGGTGCAGGGTGCTGAACCCCTCTTTTTCTTGGATTACTTTGCTTGTGGCAAGCTTACTGTAGATACTGCGGCAACTGTAGTTGGCGGGATTGCTAAAGGTTGTGAGTTATCTGGTTGTGCACTCATTGGTGGTGAAACCGCTGAGATGCCTGGTATGTATCCTCCAGGTGAATACGACTTAGCTGGCTTTGCTGTTGGTGCAGTTGAAAAATCGAAAATTATTACGGGTGCCACGATTGCTCCGGGTGATGCTGTTTTAGCAATCGCTTCAAGCGGCGCCCATTCCAATGGTTATTCATTGGTTCGTAAAATCATTGAGCGTGCCGGTGCAAAGCCAAGCGATGATTTAGGTGGCCGTCCTTTGGGTGATGTTGTGATGGCTCCTACACAAATTTATGTGAAGCCACTGTTAAAGCTGATCAACGAAATGAATGTGAAGGGCATGGCTCATATTACTGGTGGCGGTTTAGTGGATAACGTGCCTCGTGTGCTTCCAGAAAATACACAAGCTGTCTTACATCGCGATAGTTGGCAAATGCCAGAGCTCTTCCGCTGGTTGCAGATGAAGGGCGGCGTTGCTGATGCAGAAATGGTGCGCGTATTTAATTGCGGTATTGGTATGGTGGTGATTGTGTCCGCTGATCAAGCAGATACTGCAATTCAATCGCTTAAGGCAGAAGGTTTACATGCGTGGACTGTTGGTGAGGTTGTAGAGCGTCCTGCTGGCGCACCGCAAACAATCGTTATTTAATACACAGCAAGCCTATTTTTTTAGGCTTTGCTGGCAGTACTCGATGGCCGCTTTTAGCTCGTCTGGATTAAAGGGGTCAAATGTTTTTCTTCCAGCGATCGCACGCAACCAAGTCAATTGCCGTTTACCAAGCTGTCGAGTAGCTGCTAGAGCTTTGTAGCGCATTTCGATTTGATCTACCTCTCCTGATAAATACTCCCAAACTTGTCGATAGCCTACTGAGCGAATAGCTGGAAGGTCAGCATGCAGGTCTGGATTTTTTCTTAGCAGTTCAACTTCTTCTAGCAATCCTCCGGCAAGCATTTCATCAAATCGTCTTTCTAGATTCTGATGCAAACGTGAACGATCACTTGGCTCTAGTGATACAAGATCAATCCACTCTGGAATGGCTGACCCTTCTCTACCATCTTCGCTCGGTGAATCAGCCAGAAGTTCCGACATCGGTTTGCCAGTAATCTCATGAACCTCTAGAGCACGTTGCACACGTTGAGAGTCATTCGGCTGTAAACGTGCGGCAGTAATGGGGTCAACTTTAGCTAGTTCGGCATGCATTGCAGGCCAGCCAATAGCTTTACCTTGCACATCTAGGCGGGCGCGAATCTCTGGATCTGCTGGGGGCAGGGAAGAGAGGCCGTATGCCCAAGCTCGCCAATACAGCATCGTGCCGCCCACAACAACAGGAATATTTCCACGATTACGAATTTCTTCACAGAGTCGCTTGGCATCATTTGCGAAGCGCGCTGCAGAATAGGATTCAGTGGGTTCTAAGATATCAATCAGGTGGTGCTGAACAGACGCTTGCTCTGCTTTGCTTGGTTTGGCGCTACCAATATCCAGTCCGCGATATACCAAGGCAGAATCCATGCTGATTAGTTCAACGGTTTGACCAATGGATTTGGCATGCTCTGCAACAGCCATTGCGAGATGGGTTTTGCCTGCGCCTGTAGGGCCAACAATACATAGTATGGGTGGCTGATCAGATGAATGCGTAGGCTGAATGTGAAGTTCAGTTTGCATACTGCATTATAGGAATGAAATGTCTCGATCTGTATTGCTAGCCTGTTAATATCCTTGCAACTAATACATGGAGCACGATTTGATCGATACCTTATTGCAGTTAGGCGACCTACTATTGCACATTGATCGTCATTTAGACGTGGTGATTCAGCAATACGGCTACTGGGCTTATGGTTTACTCTTCGCCATCGTGTTTGCGGAAACCGGATTAGTGGTTGCTCCGTTTTTGCCGGGCGACTCATTGCTGTTTATTGCGGGAGCCTATTGCGCTACCGAGCATTTCAACTTGTGGACGCTTTGTATTGGTTTATTGATCGCCGCGATTGCTGGCAATACCGTGAATTACTTTATCGGCCGCTGGATCGGCGAAAGAATTTTCAGCAGTCAATCACGCTGGATTGATCAGGCAGCCTTGCGTAAGACACATTCTTTTTATGAGAAGCATGGTGGTAAAACAATCATCGTGGCGCGCTTTTTGCCGATCATTCGTACCTTTGCCCCTTTTGTTGCCGGCGTTTCAGCAATGAATTTTTCGCGCTTCCAGTTATTTAACGTGACTGGTGCGCTCTTGTGGGTCTTTGGTTTGGTGATTGCTGGCTACTTCTTTGGCAACATTCCGATCATTCGTCAAAACCTCAATGTGATCGTGTTGATTGGTATTGGCGCTGCGGCTATTCCAATCGTACTGGCGGCTCTCTACAAAATATTTCAACGTAAAAAGAAATAAAGAGTAAGAGGAGTCAAGCGGCTATCTCTTGAGAGATAGCCCTGGTCCTAATTAATGCAGCTTGGTTTGACTCTCTAGAGTAGCGATATGTTCGCGAATGTCTGCTGCATCTTCTGCGCCAGGCATCTCGCTTAAGTAGCGATGTAGATCTGCTATTGCAGGGCGAACATACTCCAATTGCGCAAAGATCAAGCCACGATCACGAATCTCTTCGGTTGAGTCTGGCAGCAAGATCACTAGTCGCTCTTGAATTCCTAGAAGACGCTCCCAGCGCTCATCTTCTGAATAGATCATTTTGAGATTTCTCATAAAGCGCGAGAGAATTTCTCGAGAACTAGAGGCGCGCAAGAAAATATTGAGCGGCAAGCTGAGCTCGCCGCGATAGCCTTTAGCATCCAAATATGGATCGAGCATTTCTTGGAGTTGATTTTTCGAGAGGGAATCGCCATTTAAGGGATCCATGATGATTTCACCCTGCTGCAAGGAGATGCGCATCATAAAGTGATTGGGGAAGGACACTCCGCGAATATTCAAACCAATTTGTTGTCCGAGCTCCATCATCAAGATGGCCAATGAGATTGGTATGCCGCGGCGACTCTCAATGATCTGATGAAGATAAGAATTCTCAGGCGCGTAAAAGTCATTCGGGTTCGGACCAAAGCCTAGCTCGTTATAAAAGAAATGCTTGAGCAACTGCAGGCGCTGAATCGGTGGTGTATCTGAAGTAATGCGTTGCTTGAGTCTGTTGCCCCACTGATCAATCTGATCAAGCACTCCCTGGACATCGAGGTCAGGGTAGGCGTGTTGCGCAACCGCTATTGCTGCCTCGGTTAAGGGAAGGTTTTCGTCCTCAGCAACGAGGGATGTGAAATAGTCGAGTTGTTGTGTTGGCATAAAAGCTATTTTGCATGACGTAGGAATTTTTGCCAGCGGATGCCAACAAGCCCTAAAGCTGCAAAATAAACTACTGCAGCAGCAGCTAGCCAGGCAGCCAGTAATCCAACACGAATCCAGGGGGTTGATTGCAGTGCAATCCAATCATGCGCAGTAGCGGCGTAATACAAGAGGAATGCAAAAGGAATTAGGGCGAGCAAGAGTTGACCCAAATATTTGAACCATGCAGAGCTAGGTAGGGCGCCACGGCGATGCAGACCTACCCACAGTAGTGCAGCATTGAGGCAGGCACCAGCACCAACCGAGAGTGCAAGTCCAGCATGCCCAAGCCAGGGAACAAAAACCAAATTGGCTAATTGAGTTGCCACCAAGACTAGCAGGCCAATCTTGACTGGTGTGCGGATATCTTGGCGCGAGTAGAAGCCAGGAGCCAAGATCTTCACCAAAATGAGGCCGATGAGTCCAACACCATAAGCGGCTAGGGCACGCTGTGTCATCAACACATCTAAGGCATTGAATTTACCGTAGTGATACAGAACTGCTGCCAGTGGCTCGCCAAAGATAAAGAGCGCAATAGCGCAAGGTGCTGCCAGTAAAAAGGTCAACTGCAAGCCCCAGATTAAGAGTTCGCCAGCGTGCACCAAATCATTTTTTGCATTTGCTTTACTCAAGCTTGGTAGTAAGACCGTTCCAAGCGCAACTCCCAAGAGTGCTGTTGGAAACTCCATCAGGCGATCAGCATAGGAGAGCCAAGATACGCTGCCCGCTTGTAGTCGAGAGGCAATGTTGGTGTTGATGATGAGTGAAATTTGGGCAACTGAAACTGCAAACACCGCAGGCCCCATTAATTTCATGACGCGCCTTGCGTCTGGGTTGTTGATGGCAGATTTGATTGCGCCTGGCAAAAGGCCAACTCTCGGTAACAAGCCTAGGCGCGAAAGTGCTGGTACTTGGATTGCAAGCTGCAAAAATCCGCCCAAGAGTACGCCGATGCTCAGGGCGTAGATCGGCTGCTCAAGATGGGGCGCTAAAAAGATGGCGCTGCCGATGAGGGCTAAGTTGAGCAAAACAGGGGTAAATGCTGGAATAGCAAAGCGGCCAAAGGTGTTGAGAATCCCAGCCGATAGGGAAACCATTGAAATCAGCCCGATGTAGGGAAACATAATGCGGGTCATGACCACGCTTGCCTCATAGGCTGGACCACCCTCAAAGCCAGTAGCAATCGCCAGAATCAGCAGGGGCGCGCCGATGACGCCAAGGAGTACCGTGAGCAGCAAAGCCCAAAATAAGAGCGTTGCAACAGCATTTACGAGGATTTGGGACTGTTTTACATCCCCTTTGCTGGAGATTTCTCCCAAAATCGGTACAAATGCCTGGGAAAATGCCCCTTCAGCAAAGAGTCTGCGCAGTAAATTGGGGAGCCTGAAGGCCACATTAAAGGCGTCAGTCCACTCTGAAGCCCCAAAACTACGCGCAATCAGGGTTTCCCGGAGGAGCCCGGTGATCCTGGAGAGCATGGTGAGGGAGCTGACCTTGGCGGCAGCAGAAAGCAGATTCATGGGCTAATTTTCCCCTATTTATCAAGCGACTGGGCTTTTTTAGTCCTTTAATGTAAAATCTTGGGTTTTGGTGAGTCAGCTTACAAATTTGGCGAACCCACGCAGATTTTCAGTTAATCGTATTTTGTAATTTTTATATAGCAAGGTTTAAAGATGGCCAATACCGCACAAGCGCGTAAACGCGCACGGCAGGCAGTAAAACAGAATGAACACAACTCCAGTTTGCGTTCAAAGCTCCGCACTTCCATTAAGGCAGTTCGTAAAGCAATTGAAACTGGCGACAAAGCTGCTGCAGCTAAAGTGTTCGCAGCAACTCAATCAACAATCGACAAGATTGCTGATAAAAAGATTGCTCACAAAAATACTGCATCACGTCAGAAGTCACGTTTGTCTGCAGCTATCAAGGCAATGGCAGCGTAAGACTTTTATAGTTTTAGGCAGGCTCGAGAGTAATCCGAGCCTAAGCCCGCTCCTTATCAGGGCGGGTTTTTGTTTTTAGGACTGGGATGGCGGATTCGGCTCGAATTCGCAAGCTTCTTCAATTGGCAGGCTGTTGTCTTTGGCAAAGTTCATGACAAAGTCGAGTGCCCTTGGATCAAGATCTCTTAGTCTGGTATCAATAACAACGCATTTCACTTTTGCAATAACCACTGGTCTGACATAAGGCGAGTAAGTGAAGCGGGGGTCGCCAGCATCGCCTGGTGGGCGAAAGGTGGCCATGACTCCGCAAAGGCGTTCGGCCCAGTCACTGGGGCGAAAAGGTTTGCCAGAGGTTGTAATGCCTTGAATGAAAAGCTTTTTGTGGTTCAAGTTGGCGTAAGAATTGTTGTAAGGATAAGTATTAATGAGCCCTCTAGCTTAACAGTCTGAGATGGCCTTAAGATGACTTTAGGAACTATTTTCGTGCAGTCTGATGCCTCATACAAAAAATGCAAGCTAAAACTTTAGTAGAAAGCTCAACAATGACATCTTTGGCAAAGCCTCAAGTGCCTGGCCAGGTTAAGCATTACTTGCAGTTTGCTGACCTGACACGCGAAGAGTATGACTATCTCCTGAAACGCTCTGCTTGGCTCAAGACCAAATTCAAGAGTTATGAGACTTGGCACCCTTTGCACGATCGCACTTTGGCCATGATCTTCGAGAAGCATTCGACTCGCACTCGCCTTTCCTTTGAGGCGGGCATACACCAGCTTGGCGGTCATGCCGTATACCTCAACACTAGAGATACCCAGTTGGGTCGTGGCGAGCCTGTAGAGGACGCTGCACAGGTTATTTCTAGAATGACTGACATCATCATGATCCGCACCTTTGGCCAAGAGATTATTGAGCGCTTTGCCGCTAATTCTCGTGTGCCAGTGATCAATGGTTTGACCAATGAATACCATCCTTGCCAAGTATTGGCGGATATCTTCACTTTCGTAGAGGCGCGCGGTCCGATCCAGGGCAAAACTGTTGCTTGGGTGGGTGATGCCAACAATATGGCCTACACCTGGATACAGGCTGCTGAGTGCTTGGATTTCCAAATTCGTTTTTCTGCGCCCGGCGGCTATCAATTAGATAGTGCCATGTTGACTGAGAAAGCGTTGAAACATTTAACGGTCTGCGCTGATCCAAAGGATGCTTGCAAGGGTGCTGACTTGGTTACTACTGATGTGTGGACCAGCATGGGTTATGAGGATGAGAATACTTCCCGTATGACTGCCTTTAAGGACTGGATGGTGGATGAAGAGTTGATGTCTTTGGCCAAGCCAGATGCCCTGTTCATGCATTGTTTGCCAGCGCATCGCGGTGAAGAGGTTTCTGCAGAAGTGATCGATGGCCCTCAAAGTATTGTTTGGGAAGAGGCTGAAAATCGTCTGCATGTTCAAAAGGCCTTGATGGAGTATTTACTCTGCGGCCGTTTGGATTGATTTCTGAAGTAATTTGTCTTTGTGGGTTCTTAGTTAATTTTTTGATTGAATAGAAATCATGTCTGATATTAAAAAAGTAGTTCTAGCGTATTCCGGTGGTCTTGACACTAGTGTGATCTTGAAATGGCTTCAAGATACCTATCAATGTGAGATCGTCACCTTCACCGCTGACTTAGGCCAGGGCGAAGAACTTGAGCCAGCCCGTGCTAAAGCGCTGCAGTTTGGCATCAAGCCAGAAAATATTTTTATCGATGATTTGCGTGAAGAGTTTGTACGTGACTTTGTATTCCCGATGTTCCGCGCTAATACGATTTACGAAGGTGAGTACCTTTTAGGCACTTCTATTGCGCGTCCATTAATTGCTAAGCGCCAAATTGAAATTGCTCGCCAGACTGGAGCTGACTCTGTATCGCATGGCGCTACCGGTAAAGGTAATGACCAAGTACGTTTTGAATTGGGCTATTACGCACTCGAGCCAGGAATCAAGGTAATTGCTCCTTGGCGTGAGTGGGATTTGCTGTCTCGCGAAAAATTAATGGCCTATGCAGAAAAGCACGGCATTCCAGTCGAGATGAAGCATAAGCAAGGTGGCTCACCTTATTCTATGGACGCCAACTTATTGCATATCAGTTACGAAGGTCGTCATCTCGAGAATCCGAATGCTGAAGCAGAAGAGTCAATGTGGCGTTGGACAGTATCTCCTGAGAAGGCTCCAGATGCCCCAGAAATTATTGAAATTGAATTCCGCGCTGGTGATCCAGTAGCAATCAATGGCAAGACATACAAGCCCCATGAATTGTTAGCTGAGCTCAATCGCATCGGCGGCATGCATGGTATTGGTCGTCTCGATTTAGTCGAGAATCGCTTTGTCGGCATGAAAAGCCGTGGCTGCTATGAAACACCTGGCGGCACTATTTTGCTGAAAGCGCACCGCGGTATCGAAAGCATTACTTTGGATCGCGAAGTGGCTCACCTGAAGGATGACTTAATGCCGCGTTACGCTAGCTTGATCTACAACGGTTTATGGTGGGCGCCAGAGCGTCTGGCCCTACAAACCTTGATCGATCATACGCAGCAGATGGTGAATGGCGTTGTACGTTTGAAGCTTTACAAAGGATCTGTCTCTGTGATCTCACGTGATTCTGCAAATACCCTGTTTGATCAAACGATTGCTACTTTCGATGATGATGGTGGTGCCTACAACCAAGCTGATGCGGGCGGATTTATTAAGCTCAATGCTTTGCGTATGCGGATTGCTGAAACTGCAAGACGTAAGCGTGCTAAATAATTAAGATAAACAACAAGCTAGTAATTCAGATTAGAAAGAATAAAGATGCAATTTGATCAAGTTTCTGTAGGTAAAAAAGCCAATGTATTTTTCGATGGTAAGTGCGTATCCCATACTGTGACGCTGCCAAATGGTGTTCGTAAATCTGTTGGCGTAGTCTTACCAAGTACCTTGCGTTTTGACCTGAGCACCAAAGAGATCATGGAAGTGGTCGACGGAAATGCATTTGTTAGTATTAACGGCGCCCCAGAAGTCGAGTTCAAAGCCGGTCAAAGCTGGGAAGTGGAAAAGGGTGGTTACTTCATCATCCGTGCCGAGTCCCCCGTGCACTATGTTTGCCACTTTGAATAAGTGAGTTGATAAGCAAGACGATTGTTACTTGTGCCCTCAAAGAAAACGCAGACCTCGGTCTGCGTTTTTTATTTCTTAGGCAGTCCTTGGATGACCGTGCCGGGCACGATGACTCTCTCTGAGAACCATTGCTTATTCATCTCCAATGCATAGCGTACCGCTGCTTTGGGGCAGTGATTATTGGTAGTGTCGGCTTGCATTTCTTCAATATTCACAATCTTGCCGTCATCGGCAATGAAAGCAATCGACAAGGGTATCTTGGTGTTATTCATCCAGAAGCAGTGCCCCGCTTTTTGCTCAAAGATAAAGAGCATGCCGGAATTGGTGGGCATGCTGGTGCGATTCATGAGTCCGATTTCGCGCGCCTTGGGTGTATCGGCCAACTCTGCCTGAATACGATAGATGCCGGCCTTGAGTTCAATTGTAGGTAGGCCAATATTCTGCTGCGCAAACACAGCAGTTGAGAGGACACCAGCGATCGCTGCCATTGAGAAGATCAATTTTTTGATATTGGGTAAACGCATGGTGTTTTGATTGGTGGGTATGGATGAAGAGTAATTCTAAGGCAGGGCTAGTAAAGCCAGGAAATACAGGCGAAAAAAAACCCAGGAACAAGTCCTGGGTTTTTAATAATGATCTAAAGCAGATT
>ERZ650301.178-NODE-178-length-16398-cov-10.188521_pt1 | contig 16398 bp, 22 predicted proteins | sample MGYA00376237_ERZ650301 | MGnify/ENA primary metagenome ERZ650301 (study PRJEB26733, sample SAMN07839255) | wastewater metagenome | biome: small river; feature: stream; material: water | place: USA: North Carolina | collected 2016-04-05 ...
AGACTCTAGGAAAAAATATGGCTGTTGGCCAAAATCAAAGAAATAGAAAAAACGATCCCATGGTTAGTAAAACCGGCAAAGCCAAATTGGGTCCACTAACCGTCACTCAACTGAGTAAATTACTGGAATCCAGTACCAAGCCCAAAGAGAAGGCGAAGATTCAAAGGGCTCTAAATAAGCGGCCCCCAGCATTAGCAACTGCAGCAGCTTAAATATTAAGCCCCGAGATTACCGGGGCTTTTTCTTTTGTAATATGCTCTCATCATGAAAGCATCTCCGCATATTCACTCCATCTATATTGCCTCTCGAGCAGGTGAATCTATGGTGCAACTTACTCAGGCTGAGATTGTTGCTGGCGAGGGAATTGTGGGCGATCGCTATGCCTTAGGTATAGGCGCATTCTCAAAATCCAAGCCTAAGATCCGCCATATTTCTCTGATTGCACTTGCTGCTATCGAGAATGCTAATAGCCAGCTACTTGCCAAGCAGCAAGTAGTTTTTGATCAAGGTGATACCCGCAGAAATCTCGTTATTAGTGGAATTTCTGAGGATGAGCTCAATGGGCTAGTTGGTAAGACCTTCTATTTGGGCAGCCTTGCTTTTAGAGGCACTGAATTATGCGAGCCTTGTCAGCGACCAGCCAACTTACTGAAAAGACCAGATTTTATGAATGCATTTGCAGGTCGAGGCGGCCTTAGAGCCCAAGCTCTTGAGTCCGGACACCTCATTGAGGGAAGCCCCCTTCTATTCTGTGCTGCTGAAGAAAATGAATTCAACTGAATATTGAAATATGTCCACAACAACACTCTGCCTTATTCGCCATGGCGAAACTCCCTGGAATGCCGAAAGACGCCTACAAGGGCATACCGACATCCCTCTTAATGCCAAAGGTGCACTACAGGCACGCCAAATGGCTCAAGCCCTTAAAGATATAAAACTCTCGTTTGATGTCTTGTACACCAGCGACCTCAAAAGAGCGGCCGATACTGCAAACGCTATCGTTGAACTATTTGGGGTTGAAGCACAGGTGGATAGTGCTTTACGAGAGCGCCACTTTGGCGCGCTTCAAGGACTCTCCATTAGCGAGGCGCCATCACTACAGCCCGATATTTGGCAGGCTCATCTTGCTCGTGACTTAGAGCATGATCTTGGTGGTGGCGAAAGCATTCAGAAATTTGCAATGCGTGTTCAAAATGCTCTGGACAAAATTCAAGAGCGTCATGTCGGTAAAACTATTTTGCTGGTAAGCCACGGCGGTACGCTTGACATGATGTATCGCATTGCAAGCAAGCAAGCCTTAAGCGCTGAAAGAGTGGCTTCCGTTCCCAATGCTTCATTAAATTGGATTACTCATAGTGCGTCTAATGGCTGGGCAGTCAAGCAATGGGCAGACACTCGCCATCTTGAAGGTCCTGCTTTAGAAAACGTTGACCTCTAAGCAAAAAAGTCACCCGAAGGTGACTTTTGAGTTTTCAGAAAAGGCTTACTTTCTGATATGCGCGTGACGAGCGGCATCTTGTGACATGCCCTCACCTTTTGGTTTACCTTCAAGTGCTTCTTTTTCAGCAGTAATTTCTTTACGACGCTCTTTGCAAGAACCAGCAATCTCTTGCAATGCCTTACGCGCTCTTGCGGCAGAAGCTTTGATTCCTTTTCCGTGGAACTTTTCGTTCTCTGATTGGTATGTTTCGAAAGCGGCAATTAACTTGTCATGATGGGACATATTTTTCCTTATGAATAATTGAAATAATCGGCTTAAGGAGCACTTTAACCCAATATATGCAAATCACTCTAATTTATTGTGTCCAGCGATTAATAATCTCTTTTAGCTTTTCAGGGCCCAACTCGGCAAGATAGAGATTAAAGTCATCGCGCAACTTAGAGCCTTTTTTGAAAGCAAAGCCTAGATTATCAAAGCCAACCACTTGGTAGCTACTGCTAACTGGAAGATTTAATGACTTTTGATAGTTGACCAGCATGACGTTGTCCACAAACACTAAGTCCACATTACCATTTTGCAAGGCAAGCAAGGCCTCTGTGGGTGACGGATATAGCTTTACTTGCTCTACCGAGTAATAGCCTTTTGGCTGCAATACAGTCTTTACATAATCATCAAACACGCTACCCGTCGGATAAGCAATGGTGTATTTTTTTAGTTGGGATAAATCAGTAATTTTGATATTGCGGTTCTTTAGTCCAATTAACTGCCATGTACTTGTGAAGTAAGGATTTGAAAAATCCATGACTTCTTTACGTTTATCTGTGATGGAGATTCCTGAGAATGCGACATCAGCTTGCCCGCTAGTGACGGCACCTAGCATCCCCAACCAATCGTAGGCAGTCGTCTTAAAAGTACAAGCACGCGACTTGCAATAGCCCTCAAATATCTCCAAGTCTATGCCTGTGTATTTACCGTCTTTTTCAAACAGCATCGGAGGAATGGCAGGTGACACGGCAACCTTAATCACATTAGATGGCTCTTCTTTAGAGCATCCGCCAACAATGAATAGGGCGGCAAATAGGATGGGAATTAGGCGAGCAAGTCTCATAGAGCATTCAGGATTAAATTGGATGAATGATCTTATCAAGAATCGAATGTAAAAAAACCACCCGAAGGTGGTTTCGCGCTGACAGCTCACACCTGCTAATTACTTGGTGCGGCTCTTTGTTGCTTTTGGGGTCTGGCCAAATTGACCTTGCGCAGTCTTCATGGCTGTTTCAACGCTTTTCTCAAAGTTTGCATAGGCATCTTGTGTGCTTGAGCGTACTTGATCAAAGTTTTGCATTGCCGTATTAAATGCAGATGTAAAAGCACTTACGTATGCTTCAGAGCCAGCAGGCGCTTTTGAGGTAGCTGTGGCTACAAAGCTCTTCAAATCATCCTGTGATTGGTCAATAGCAGCCTCTACGGCCTCAACCAACTCTTGATTTCCACGGCGCAGCACTGCAGCAACTTTTTTCTGATAAGCGGCAACTTCAGCAACAGCCTCTTGTACTTCTGGGCTTTGCAGAAGATCTAGTGCCGCTTTGGCATCCTTACCCTTTAATAACTCCGCAGCTTTTGCTTGCGCATTTGCTACAGCCTGTTGTGCCGCTTGGTAATTGATTTCTGCTAACTCTTGGGCATTCTCAAGGGCGGTTTGACCCAGAGCGCGCGCGCTTTCAACGGATTTAGCTTGATTTCCTGCGAATTGATTATTGAACATGGTATTTCCTTTAAAAGGTTATTTGTTGCACTGCACCATATTAATAGCTTATTTTGGGCTTAGCAAGGTAAATATTGCTGCAAAGCAACATATAATCTCGGCAACTCAAGTGCTTTCTTACAAAAACAGCATTAATCCTCAATTAAGAGGTGTTTTCCTTGGTTCGATTTAGAAATATTTGTTATGCGCCGTAGATTCATCGTCTTTTTACTTCTTTGCATGCCATTGGCAGCGCCCCACGCCGAAAGCGTCTCCGACTGGTTTCAAACTACAACAGCTCATCTTGAGTCTGTTTGGGATAAAGGTGGAAATGAGCTCTATATCCCCCTTTACACCTATCACATGCCCTATGCGTATTCTCAAGACAAAATCAATGAATACACCGAATATCCCATGGGAATTGGTTTTGGCAGGGGCTTAATAAATGAGAGCGGAAATTGGGAAGGCATTTATGGAATGACCTTCAAAGACTCTCATGGAATTTTCCAGTACATGGTGGGCTATGGATGGATACCAATGTGGAGCATAGGCAATAGTCTTGACTGGAAATATGGTGTTGGGGCAACTGCCTTCATCATGTCACGACAAGACATCATGAACTACGTCCCCTTTCCTGGGGTGCTCCCTATTGCTTCAATCAGCTATAGGGATCTCAGCATTCAAACTGCCTACGTGCCTGGCGGACAAAACGCTGGAAACATCTTGTTCACTTGGGCCAAATACAATTTGCCCTAACTAAAATCAGGCAGGATTATTTTTTAAATAATCGATGACCCAAGCTGGATCACTGTCGCTTGGAAAAATGGGGTAGTGCACAGCCTCAATCACACCATCATTCGCTATCAAGGTAATCCGCTTTAATAAAGTCATTCCGGCCGCAACAAAAGTAGGCAGTCGCAGGGCTTGCTGGAATTGATAATCCGCGTCACTCAGTACAGCAAATGGCAAATGCAGGCGCTCTGCCATCTCCTGCTGATATGCGGTTGATTGCACACTCAATCCCACAACATCTGTGCCCAAAGAGCGTAGCTCCTGATAGTGATCCCTGAAAGAGCAGCTTTGTGGAGTACACCCTCTTGCCCCTGGTATCTGATCCCACCCATCAGGCAAAGCGATATTCGGCTGCCCCGTCATTGGGTAGCAGTAAATTACCAATCGACCCTGAAGCTCACCGAGATTAAATTGGCCGCCAGTGGTTGCTCTCAAAGAGATGGTGGGCAAGCGCATACCTACTAAGTGATTAGCCGCCCCATCATCCTGGGGAATGGGTAGATCGCTAGGCAATTGATTGAGATTTGTCATGGATTGAATCTTAGCCTAATAACAGCCAGGCTACCTACATGCCCTTACCGAGGCCAACTTTTTGAGCGATGCCATCTCAGCCATTGACTCAAACTGTCGACGCACAATATTTTTAATGAAATACTCGATCACAGCCGACGGCACCAAAGAGTTTGGTTCAACCTGCGCATCGTATTTAAAGAGAGTGGAATCCTTCTCGGGCAATAGTCGCCAGCTCCCCTTGTAATACTTTGTATCTCCGCTTAATTGTTCAAAAAGCAATGCTTTATTGGGAACCTCAACGTATTCGAGCTCCGAACGCATCTCAAATGGGATAAATAAAATTCTCTCCTCGAGTAAGCGGGCAACCCTCACCTTATTACCTGATCTAGAGAGCACTTTTGAATCAACTATTCCAGGTAAATTTTTGATGCCTTCATAGTCGGTAATAAATGAAAAGGCTTCACATACCGTAATGGGCACCACATAGCTTGCAATCACTTGAAAGCGATCACCTGCTCTGGTGACACCGACTCTTAAGTCATAGGGATTAGATGGCTCTTGCGCAAGGGCAATGCCAAACGATGCAATAAGAAATAAGTAGATGAGCCGTTTCATGCCAATAGTGTAGAGACTGTTAAGTAGACTACCTTTGTATTCTGTCTAACTTTTCACTTAAAGCCTCAACGGAACTCATTAAAGCGAACAGCTCCTTTTCTCTTAAAAGGTCAATTTTTTGGTGCAGCAGCTCAATCTCTAGCTCTGCTTTCACATTGACCTCAAAATCATTACCAGCCTGTTGACGATCTATTTCTGAAAGACGGTTTTGGCTCATCATAATTGCCGGAGCAGTATAGGCAGCCTGAAATGAAAGCATGAGGTTGAGCAAAATAAATGGGTATGGATCCCATGCATTCGAGCTGCCTATCGAGTTGTAAACAATCCAAGCAAAGATGCAGGCACTTTGAATAAGGATAAATTTCCAAGAGCCCACCGTTTTTGCAACAACATCAGAAATTTTCTGGCCGGTCGTCAGTCCCGGAAAATAGTCCTCAACATGATTTGCAATCTTGTTAGGGAAGCCCTTGCGGTGCTTGCGTCGGTGAGTCCGAAGGGCCTCTAGAATTTGCAACTCTTCGATAGTAGGTGTGATAGTCGTCATAGTCCCTCGCTTTATAGAGCTACTTTACGCCCATCACGAGAGTGCGGCCCCCTGCTTGTGATTTGCGTGGCAAACCAATAAATTATCGACCCTGACAATCCAGCGGCATTTCCCACAAAGGCTTGCCCTGACTAAAGTCACAATTCACACCCACCGGCGATGTGGTGCTTGCAAGACAACCGCTCAATGCCCATATCAATAGAGTCATGCATGAAATCTTAAATAATTTTTTCATCTCTATGCTCAATACTAAATATCTCTAAATATAAACACCCTGAATCCAGACTTCCTTGAGGAAGTTTTGATGCCCCTCGATAGCCCGCAGCAGAGGCGCCTAAGGACTAGGATAGCCGATCACGCATCATGACCCTAATGTCTCGATAAATCTGCAGGCCAGCGATCAAGATGAGGGATACGGAAAGTGGCACTACTGAAATATAGCCAACCTTTTTAAAGCTGATGGCGCCAACAATTCCGCCAACCAAAAACACTACAAAAATGAATGTATGGGTTTTTAACTTTTCTCTATTAGCTTTGACATAACTTCTTTGATTTGCTTCATTTGATTTATTCCAGTAAATCAACTTACCCAACTCAATACCTATATCCGTAATCACGCCGGTCATATGGGTAGTTCTAATTTCCGCCTTTGATGCCTTAGTAACAATCGCATTTTGTAAGCCCATAACGAAGCAGAGGAGCAACGCAATCGCTGGCACTGTTAAGGGCAAATATAAATTTAAATTGGCTCCGACCAATCCAAAAACTAAAAGCAATACTGCCTCTAGCAATAGAGGCAAGGCAAACTCACTATGAATTTTTCTTCTATGCCCCCAATTAACAATAATGGCAGTAGTAGCAGCACCAAATAGAAAAGATATTAAGAGTGAAATGCCGCCTACAACTGAAATCAAATCATTCAGAGCCAAATCATCCCCAATAGCAGAAATGATTCCACTCATATGGGAGGTATAGCGGGCAATGGCCAAGAATCCCCCCGCATTAACCGCGCCCGCAACAAATGCCATATAGGCACCCAGTTGAACATTAGTCTTGTGGGAGCGTTCGGCGCTTGTTAAAAGCTGGATGAACTGAATTGGCATTGAAGCTCTATTCTACGACTCAGATTTTTTCAAGGATAAAGTTCAGCACCCAAAGCAAGGCCCAAACAGAAATGCGGCTAGGGCATAGATCTATCTTTGGCCCAATAGATGAAGGGCCTTAGGCTCGGGACACTACGCTAGCTCTGCCTCATTGAAAGCATCACGCAGATATACAGGCAAATCTATAGATGGCGGTCTAAAACCAGATTGATAAAACATGTCCCCAATATGGCCCCGATGAAACGCCTTGTGATTACAGATATGAATCAAAATATCGCCTCTAGTCATTTTTCCGGCACCACCATCAACAAAGGAAAAGCACACTTTTTCATTCAGCAGCGACTCGGTCATCGTATCGGCATATTGCACATACCAGTTGCCCATTTCAATTAACTTTGCTGAAAGCAGCTTTAAAGAATCTGGTGATTCAGTCGTGCGGGATGTAAACCCGTGATCATTGCCAAGCAAATGGGCCTTCCATATTTGATCGACAATGGCTACATGAGCCAAAGTGAATGCCATGCCACCAAATGCTGCGGCACGTTTTTTGCTGAATTCCTCATATGGCAGGGTAGAAATAGCAGCTAGGAGCAAGTTATTTGCCCACTTGTTATAGCGCGTAAGCATTCGTATGTTTCGAACAGCAGACATATAGCCTCTTTTGAATAAGTAAGCACAGTCTAGCAAATGAAAAAACCACCCGTAGGTGGTTTTGGTATTTTCTGGTGGCCATTAGCTGAGGGCAAATCGCTCCTTTACGAATGAGGTGATTGCAATCGAAAACTCAAATGCGCATCTACAGCAGGAAATTCCCCGGCCAAAATGCTGTAAACACAGGTATCTCGCAGGCTATCTTTGGCATCTGGATGGCGATTAATTTGGTGACTCCGTAATATGCCATCTAATTTCGCGCCCAGCCGCTCAATACCTTTACGACTTTGATGATTAAAAAAATGTGTCCGAAATTCAACCGCAATACAAGCTAAGTTTGTAAATGCGTAACGCAACAGCATCAATTTACATTCAGTATTGATGGCTGTCCGCTGAACCGACTGACGATACCAAGTAGACCCTATCTCAAGCCTACGATTTTCTTGGTCAATATTCATATAAGTGGTCATTCCAACGGGCTTCCCTTTGGCATCCAAAATACAAAATGGATTCATTGAACCCAACTGCTGTAAGTTCAAACGCCGATCAATCTCCTTTGACATTGCATCAGGCGAAGGAATGCTGGTGTACCAAAGCTTCCAAAGCTCACCATCCCTAACGGCTTCACATAAACCGTCATGATGCGCAATGGTTAATGGCGCCAATGAAGCATGCCTTCCTTGTAAAGTGACTGAATCGGAGAATTTCATCTTATATAACCTTCAAAACCTTACTTAGAGAGTCGCCCTCATAGTTTGGCATTTCACCAATCTCTTCAAAAGGATGATTCAAGCGATTAACCCAAAACACATCGAAGCCGAACCACTTGGCCGCTAGAGCATCCCAAGCATTACTTGATACAAACAGTATCTCCTCTTTCTTGACCGGAAACGCTTTAAGCAAAAGTTCGTAGGCTTGTGGGGCGGTTTTAAATAGGCGAATATCTTCAATGGTTACCACTTTATCGAGATAGGGATTTAAACCATTACTCTCCACTACTGTAGCTAACATCTCCCTACTGCCGTTCGACAAAATAGCAGTTGAAATACCTTTTGCCTTAATTGCCTTGAGCACACTCAGACTGTCGTCAAACCCAGTGAGCTTGGCATACTGATCCATCAGTCGCTTCTCATATTCTGGGGAAAGGTCTAAGCTCATACGCTTACACACATACCTCAACGAGCGAATAGTTAATTCCCAAAATGGAAGATAGTACTTACTACCACTCGGATTAGGGTCGCTCATAGTTACCAAGCGGGTATATTCGATTTGACGATCACGCCACATCAAAGCAAAAGCCTGTCCATGATCTGGAAATAATTCTTCTGCCAACTGCCCCATGGAATAGACATCAAATAAAGTTCCATAAGCATCAAAGGCTACGAGCTTATACATGCTTGCCCCTTATTTTTTAATTATGAATTGATATTGTCGTTTAAAACAATATTTCATGATGTGATGATCTGAGACAAAGTAATCCGACCCGCCAACACCAATGAAAAAACCACCCGAAGGTGGTTTTGGTGTTTCTCGGCGACCTAAGGCGCAATCAACCAATGGACCCACAACGTCAATCTCACTTAATTAAGCCACACGCGATTCTTGGGCCAGAATTTCCCGCTGGCTGAGATTTATAGTCATCAGGATCACGATGAACAACAACGGATCTTCCCAATATTCCGGACGGCCCATTGTTAACGGCAAATCCACTTAACTTTGCCGAATAGACTGCATTGCCATTCGCATCTGATTTTATGTTTGGCATATCGCCAGCATGGTTTGAGCCGCTTCCTGGCATACCGTGTGATTTTGTATCTGGGTTGAAATGACCACCTGCGCTAGTAGCATCAGGCGCGGAGCAATCTCCCTTTTCGTGAACATGAAAACCTTGTTCAGCATTTGGCTTCAAACCTGAAAAAGTTCCGGTAACGAGTACATCATGTCCTTGCCATACAAAATTAACCACTCCCTTAGCATTAGACCCCGAACGCGAGTCTAGAGTGGCCGATGCTTTTTGACCAGTGCCGCGCTCCATTGACTGACAGGCCGCCAAAGATAAGATAGATACAGCCCCAATTATTAGAGAAACTTTTTTTATCATGATTCGTCTCCTGTGCTTATGTCTGATCAGAATAGATCTTTTATAAATACTCTTCAATAAATATAAAGACCTTGCTCTAAGTAATCTTATTAGCGAACCCTAATAAATACTTGGTAAATAAAAAAGCACCCGAAGGTGATTCTGGCGGCCCTTGGTGGCTCGGGGCGGAATCAATAGGGCCGGAGAATGCCTAAATCTGTCGCTACCTTAGCTCTTTTTCTATGGCCTTAATAAATTTTGGATCGTCTGCGTTGACTGGGCCCATCCAATAAGACTCGACTAATCCCTTTTTATTTACCAAATAGGTTGTTGGAATTCCCTTAACCCTCCAAGCCTTATAAACAAGACTGCTGTTATCCAAAGCAATCTCTAAGGCATTGTGAGAAATTAAATTCGACTTTAGGAATGATTGGATACGCGGCTTTGATTCGGCTAAATTGACTCCCAAAAGCACTAAACCTTGGGCTCCATATTTTTCTTGAAGATGAATTAATTCAGGAAACTCTTCCTTGCAGGGCTCACACCAGGTTGCCCAGAAGTTAACTAAAACAAGCTTGCCCTTGTATTGGCTTAATTGAATCGTCTTGCCATCTAAATTTTTAAGCTCAAAACCAATTGCTGGACTTAACCCCAGCTTACTCACCGGCACCCAATCAGCCAAAGCCAGCGAGCAATTTAGCCAAATAGCGATAAAGCAAATGAGGCCTTTAATGATCACCAACTATCCAATCAGCTTACTAGTAATTTTGTAATTAAAGTTGGCAGGATCTAAAGAATCAAGTCGCCCCTCTTTGGTCTCACCTTGTGGATACATTAAGAAGCTAATTTTGCCTTTAGCGCCTAATCTAGAGCCCGGCAAAATAATGTCGTGGCCATAGTTATACGCCATCCAATTCATTTCCCAGTTGCCAAATAGGTAATCCCGAATCGCAATAACTTTGGGATCTGTAGCAGTCAAATTAGTAGGCTCTTCCAAAATCACCTTGCGAACATCTGCTGGATCAACTGCTACCCAACCATAGCCCTTGGCAAAGAATTCAGCACGGCAATGTTGCGCCTTGCTAATGTCTACCGATTTACCAAGACTCTTATATCCACGAGCAGAGTCATTAATCCGAACGCCATATACATCTCGCGCAGGCAAGCCAGCTGATCTTGCTAGGGCAACATAAACGGCGTTGATATCAGCACACTTACCGCCAAGGTTGTTAGTCTCTAGCATTAACTTGACATCGCCAGCACCACAACCCTTAGTAGTAGGATCGCGGAAAGTGTTCTCTACAACCCAGTTGTAAATGGCTTTAGCTTTATCAATATCGGTAGCATCTTTTGCTAAAGGTTTAATAATTTCGTTTGCTTTTTCTTTGACTATGCCATCGGTTGGCAAAAACTCTGTGCCGCGTGTCCAAAACTTTTGCTCTTCTTTGCTGAGAACAAGCGCCTTATTTGGTGTGCTCAATTGATTATTGCGCTCACGCGTGCTGACAACAAAAGTTGTTACTAGATTGCGAGTATTGGTTGAGGCATCCCATTGACCCCATAGCATTTGGGTTTCGCCCATGGGCGTTTTAGCTATTGAGGTTTTTTTGGCGTCGCCATCCGTTTTAATAGAGAGAGTTTTAAAGTAATCCGTATCTTTAATCAGGGGCAATGGAAGCCACGCCTGCACCTTCTGATTGGGGGCATCAATCACAATCTCGGTAGTAATTTCATAAGTCTTCCACTCGGCAGATTGAGCAAAGCTGGTGGTGATTGGATATAAAGTTGGTGCCAGTAGAGCGCCTGCGGTAGTTTTTATAAATGAACGGCGGGTAATCGGCATATTGATCTCGTGTTATGAATTATGGTCCATTATAGGTTGCTGATTTGCCCTTGAAAGGACAGACCATGCTGGAAATATCACAGACAAACGGCGTCTAAGCACGCTAAGCTTGAGATGAAAAAACCACCCGAAGGTGGTTTGAGTATTTCTTGGTGGCGCGGGGTGGAAGCGGCCAAGGTTAAGAATGTCTTCCTCTATTCCATCTTACAAAAACAATACAAGAACTGCTGGGTAGCTCCCATTGGGGTTTGATGGAGCTCTGTTGAGCTTTTGATTAATTTGAATGTCTTGCCAAACTGCTCATGAAGATTTTCAGAGTCATAGCGAACTACATCCAAGCCACTGCACTTCTCTGGGCCCTCGGGGCCAAAGGTCGACATAATCACATAGCCGCCATGCTTCACTGAACGCATCACTTGCTCTACATAGCTCGCTCGCTGCGCCTCTTCAGTTAAAAAATGAAAAACGGCTCTATCGTGCCAAACATCAAAATAGTTCTGGGGTAATGTGGCCTGCGTTATATCAGCGCAATACCAGTGAACCTTATCAGCCCGCTCGCCAATTCGAGCTCTTGCCACATCAATTGCTTTTTGAGAGATGTCTAAAACACTGATGTCCTCATAACCCTCAAACAAAAGGTCATCAACTAACGTGGATTCACCGCCACCAATATCAATAATGGCGGAACTCTTATCGGTGCTGGCTTGATGAATCAGATTTAATGATGTCTCAAGGTGTGGCGCATACCAACTTACTGCCTCCGGCCCCTTAGTGTCATAAACCTTTTCCCAATGCCGCTTGTTGTCCATAATTACCTTTTACATAATTATTTATTTGATTCTATGCCCTTTTTACGAGATAGATGTCCTATCCATGACATTATCTAGGCATCACAAGCCACCACCCTTCATCAGCAATAGAGTCTAATTCCCCGCTATTTAATGACACAACAACGGCTTAGACCTTCCCTCGCTATCTGGCTATCAATTGCGCTCCACCTTGGTCTCATTCTGCTGTGGGCTACATATGAAGGCTTTATCTTTGCTAAACCCAAAGATAGAAATCCAGACATCATTGAGGTCCATCTAGAAGAACCTATTGCTAAAAATAATAGTGACTTAGCTACCAGCCTAAATAGCGATAAACAAGCAGCATCATCAGAGGCACCATCAGCCCCAACTGCAGAAGAGTGGGCTTTCGCATCCAAGTACACACTAAAAAATAGTAAAGGATATCGCCATTCCTTTGGTCAACAAGTGCGAAGCATGATGGGCGCTGCTATCGAGGGGCCAGACCAAGGGCAGGTGAGATTCAGTATTGAAATTGCGCCAAATGGAACTGTTACTAAAGTGGAAACACTTTGGAAAACATCTGATAAAGCAGAACAGCTGGCAAGAAGGGCCATTCAATCTATGCCGACTCTGCCACCAACACCAACAGGAAAACCACTTATTTTTGAGAGAACGATTTCGTTCACACCATTTGCCTCTAATGATGCTCCAGTCTATAGAGACGACTGTCTGCCTGACCCACCATCATTTGGCAATCCATTTGCCTGGGATGGCAAATCACCGCAAGATATTAAGAAAAATAAACCTGCTGAAAAGCCAAGCCCTGAAGCGCTAGCTGAATGTCTTAAACAATTACCCCAAGACTCTATTGAAGGCATAGCTGCCCATAACCAAAGACAACTGGATCAATGGAGATCAAACAAGCTGAACCAAGAAAAATAATTCCATGTCGATTAAGGTGGTATTCCTATAATGGGATAGCCCTCCAACATCAAAGGCTTATATGGCTTGGATCATTACAAAATATTTACTAACCGCAGGAATAGTTGTATTCATTTCTGAGCTTGCTAAACGAAGTGATCGACTGGGTGGCTTTATTGCGGCATTGCCACTAATGACCTTGCTTACTCTAACCTGGCTATATATTGAAAACCAGCCAGAAGAGAAAATTGCCAATCACGCGTATTACACCTTCTGGTATGTGATTCCAACATTGCCTATGTTTCTATTATTTCCTTACCTGCTTCCAAGATTGGGATTTTGGATGACTATGGGCGCCTGCATAGTGGCAACCATGATCTGCTTTGGCTTATTTACTTTGCTGATGAAGAGCTTTGGAATTAATCTGCTCTAAATAAAAAAACCGCCCTGAGTTGGTTTTGGCATTCATAGGTGGCGGGTGACGTGGCCCACCAAGATCTAGGGCGCTAGATTCTATGATCTATTTATTCGATTACTAAGTCCATTTAAATTCGTTGGACTGATAACCCCAGAAGGAACAAGATAACTTCATCGCAACTAACAGCAGATGGAGTTAAAAATGAAGATTCAAAATAGATTAGCGGGAATAGCGGAAGGCTTGTACTTCATTAACCATGAATTTGAGAGGGATTTGGCATCAGTCCTAAAACCCACCCCAAGAGTCTCCAAAGAGGCTCAATGATGAGCATTCTCATTGACTTCATGGCAGGCGTATAGCCATCACAAAAGAAGATTGGCATCTGAATGAGCCAATTTTTGCTAGATCAGTTAAGCTGAAATAGTCAGACACATGATTTACTTTAAAGGAGATCAAAATGACAACAAAAGGCACATGTCCTATTGCCCACGGGGCAAATACAGAGGCTAGCAGCACCCCAATGGCTTGGTGGCCAAAGTCACTCAATCTAGACATTCTTCACCAGCACGATACAAAGACAAATCCACTAGGACCATCTTTTGACTATCGAAAAGAATTAAAAAAACTCGATGTCAAGGCGCTTAAAAAGGATGTTAAAAAACTACTGACGACAAGTCAGGATTGGTGGCCGGCCGATTGGGGTCACTATGGCGGCTTGATGATTCGGATGGCGTGGCACTCAGCGGGAAGCTACCGCATTGCTGATGGCAGGGGTGGTGCTGGGACCGGCAATCAACGCTTTGCACCCTTAAATTCTTGGCCAGATAACGCGAACTTGGATAAAGCTCGTCGCCTATTGTGGCCAATTAAAAAGAAGTACGGCAACAAAATTAGTTGGGCAGATCTGATGATTTTGGCAGGCACGCTAGCCTACGAATCAATGGGTCTTAAAACATTTGGCTTTTCATTTGGGCGTGAGGACATTTGGCATCCAGAAAAAGATATTTACTGGGGCTCCGAAAAAGAGTGGCTCCAAAAGAGTGGTGGCGAAGGATCTCGCTACTCAGGAGAAAGGGATTTAGCCAACCCATTAGCTGCAGTAATGATGGGTTTGATATATGTAAATCCAGAAGGCGTGGATGGCAAGCCCGATCCGCTTAAAACAGCCCATGATATTCGCGTTACTTTTGCTCGTATGGCAATGAATGATGAAGAAACTGTTGCCCTTACTGCTGGTGGACATACTGTGGGTAAAGCCCATGGCAATGGCAATGCGGCAAACCTAGGTCCGGCACCAGAGGCCGCACCGATTGAAGAGCAAGGTCTTGGTTGGATGAATCACAAGACCAGAAGCATTGGTCGTGATACGGTAACCAGCGGTATTGAAGGTGCCTGGACAACAAACCCAACTCAATGGGACAACGGCTACTTCAAGCTATTACTCAATTACGACTGGGAGCTTACCAAGAGTCCGGCAGGCGCATGGCAGTATCAGCCCATCAACATCAAAGAAAAAGACAAGCCGGTTGATGTGGAAGATGCTTCGATTCGTACCATGCCCATGATGACTGATGCCGATATGGCCATGAAGATGGATCCTGAATATCGCAAAATATCAGAGAAGTTCAGTAAAGATCAGGCCTATTTTTCAGAAACATTTGCGCGGGCCTGGTTCAAGCTAACTCATCGTGACATGGGTCCTAAAGTCAGGTACTTTGGACCAGATGTTCCTAAGGAAAATTTGATCTGGCAGGATCCGATTCCGAAGGGCTCTAAAAAATATGATGTCAAAGCAGTAAAGACTAAGATCAAAGCCAGCGGCCTATCCAACAGCGAGATGATTGCTACCGCCTGGGATAGCGCTCGCACTTACCGAGGATCTGATAAGCGGGGTGGCGCCAATGGTGCTCGAATCCGCTTGGCTCCACAAAAAGATTGGGTGGGTAACGAGCCAAAGCGTTTATCCAAAGTACTCAGTATCTACGAAGCAATTGCCACAAAAACAGGTGCGAGCATCGCCGACGTTATTGTTCTAGCGGGTAACCTTGGTATTGAACAAGCTGCCAAAGCGGGTGGCTTTAATATCAAAGTTCCATTTACTCCAGGCCGTGGCGATGCATCGCAGTCAATGACTGACGTGGAATCCTTTGAAGTGCTGGAGCCTTTAGCGGATGGTTATCGCAATTGGTTAAAAGAAAACTATATAGTTACGCCCGAAGAATTGCTACTAGATCGCACGCAATTGATGGGGCTTACCGCACAAGAGATGACTGCCTTAGTTGGTGGAATGAGAGTGCTAGGAACAAATCATGGCGGGACAAAGCATGGAGTGTTTACAAATAAAGTCGGAATCCTAAGCAATGACTTTTTTGTCAATCTAACAGATATGAACTACTCATGGAAACCAACCGGACGAAATAGCTACGATATTGTTCATCGTGACACTGGCAAAACTAAATGGACTGCAACTAGGGTTGATTTGGTGTTTGGCTCTAACTCAGTTCTTCGCGCTTACGCAGAAGTTTATGCTCAAGACGATAACAAAGAGAAATTTGTGGTGGATTTTGTGGCGGCATGGAACAAGGTCATGAACGCCGATCTGTTCACTTAAATAAACTCTCTCTTACTTACAAGGGGTAGCAATTGCTACCCCTTTTTATTGAAGAGAATTAGTCGTTGCGAAAAGTTCCCTGAAACTCACGATCTTCAAGTTGCTCCAGCTCTAAAGCTCGTTCAGTCTGAGCCTGCTTTTCTTCTTCTGAAAGATCTTTAGTGCGGTTATCAGAATTATTTTCCATAGGATCAGTCTATCGAATAATGGATTAAGGGTCTAGTTACTGGATTGTGGGGAAAGATGGGGAATGAAAAAACCACCCGAAGGTGGTTTTGGTATTTCTTGGTGGCCCGGGGCGGAATCGAACCACCGACACAAGGATTTTCAA
>ERZ650301.183-NODE-183-length-16188-cov-9.044691_pt1 | contig 16188 bp, 13 predicted proteins | sample MGYA00376237_ERZ650301 | MGnify/ENA primary metagenome ERZ650301 (study PRJEB26733, sample SAMN07839255) | wastewater metagenome | biome: small river; feature: stream; material: water | place: USA: North Carolina | collected 2016-04-05 ...
TGAACGCCGCGCGCGTGGGCGTGGGCATGCAGTCGCTGGGTTTGACCGAAGTGGCGTATCAAAACGCGGTGGCCTATGCCAAAGATCGCATTCAGTCGCGCAGCCTCACCGGTCCCAAAGATCCGAGCAAACCGGCTGACAGCATTCTGGTGCACCCCGATGTGCGCAAGATGCTGCTCACCGCCCGTGCCTATGCCGAAGGCGGTCGAGCGCTGGCGCTGCATTGCGCCTTGTTGATTGACCGCGAGTTGAACCATCCCGACGCAGCTGTGCGTGCCGAGTCTGCCGAGCAAGTGGCCTTACTCACGCCCATCGTGAAAGCTTTCATCACCGACAACGCATGGACGGCCACCTCATCGTGCATGCAAGTGTTTGGTGGGCACGGCTTCATTCGTGAATGGGGCATGGAGCAGTATGTGCGTGACGCCCGCATCAACATGATTTACGAAGGCACCAACACCATCCAAAGCTTGGACTTGTTGGGTCGCAAGGTGCTGGGCAACCAAGGTGCCTCACTCAAGAAATTTGGCAAGCTCATTGCCGAGCTGGTGGCCGAGGCGCAAGGCGATGACGACATGGCCGAGTTCATCAACCCACTGGCCAAGCTGGGCCAGCAAATGACACAGTTCACCGGCGAAATTGGCTACAAAGCCATGGAAAACGCCGACGAAGTGGGCGCGGCCGCTGTGGACTACCTGCGCGTGGCGGGTCATTTGGTGTTTGGCTATTTCTGGGCGCGCATGGCCAAAGTTGCCTTGCAAAAGAGAGCCGAGGGCAATCGCGACCCCTTCTACCAAGCCAAGTTGCAAACGGCACGCTTTTACTTTGCCAAGTTGTTCCCAGAAACCGCATCGCTCATGCTTACGGCTCGCGCAGGTTCTGCTGTACTGATGGAGACAGATGCGGTGTTTGCTTAAGTGGCCTTGTGCAGCAATTCGAGTAAATTCAAACCATGACCAAAACAAATTTTTCTAAATGGTTGGCTGCTGCGAGCTTTTTGCTGGCGAGCAGCAGCTTTGCGCAAATGACCCCCGTGGGCACTTGGCACACGATTGACGACAAAACGGGCGAGACCAAGGCAGAGATTCAAATCGTCGACAAAGACGGCGCATTGAGTGGCCGCGTGGTCAAGTCCTTGCGCAGTGAACCTGGTGATAAAAAAACTTGTGACGACTGCAAAGACGATCGCAAAGGCAAAGACATCATCGGCATGGAAATCATCCGTGGTGTGAAGGCCGACGCCTCTGGCGAAAACCTGTGGGCCAACGGTGGCAAGATTTTGGACCCCGAAAACGGCAAGGAATACACGGTCAAAATGGTCCCGCAAGAAGGTGGCAAAAAGCTGCAAGTGCGCGGCTACATTGGCCCTTTCTATCGCACGCAAACTTGGCTGCGCGCTCAGTAAAAGGAACCCCATGACAGAAATTTTGAGCCACATCGACAGCGGTGTGATGACCCTGACATTCAACCGCGTTGATAAAAAGAACTCACTCACCGCTGCGATGTACACCGCACTGGCTGATGCGGTGGAGCAGGCCGAGCGCAATCCGGAGGTGCGTGTGTTGGTGTTCCAAGGACACGAAACCGTATTTTGTGCAGGCAATGACATTGCTGACTTTGTGAGCAACCCACCGTCTACCCCAGACGCGCCGGTGTTTCGCTTGCTCAAAAACATCTCTGCATTTCCCAAGCCTATGCTGGCTGCTGTCGCCGGGCCTGCTGTCGGTATTGGCACCACGCTGCTGTTTCATTGCGACTTGGTTTACGCCGGTGACAATGCTGCGTTCGCCATGCCCTTTGTGAACTTGGGTATTTGCCCTGAGGCCGCATCAAGCTTGTTGGCGCCACAAATGATGGGTTACCACCGCGCGGCTGAAGCGCTGTTGTTGGGCGAACCCTTCATGGCTGAGGCTGCATTGGAAGTGGGCTTGGTCAACCGTGTGTTGCCACCCACCGAAGTCAACAGTTATGTGCAAGTGCAAGCGCGCAAGCTGGCAGCGAAGCCTTTGTCTTCATTGCTAGAGACCAAGCGTTTGATGAAAGCGGGTCAAGCTGCGCTGGTGCAAAAACAAATGAACGACGAGGCCACATCGTTTGGTCGCATGCTGACTGAGCCTGCCGCTAAGGAGGCGTTTGGCGCATTCATGGAAAAACGCAAGCCTGATTTCTCTAAGCTTTGATTGATACGGCATGACGCAACCCATGGCTAGCTCCGTCGTGTTTGAGGCCGACTACCTCGAAGGCTTTCGCGACATCTACGAAGAAAAAATTGTTTTTAACAAAACACTGGGTTTGAAGCTGGTGAGCGTCACGCCCGATGAGGTGGTGGCCCGCATTGACATGCGCCCTGAGCTGGTGGGGCACTATGCCTACAACCGCATCCATGGTGGCGTGATCAGCGCCGTCCTCGACGCCATTGGCAGCGCGGCAGTTATGGCCTGCTTGGCTGCCAAGCACATGAAGGAAACGCCCACCGAGCGTTTGGAGCGTTTTGCCAAATTAGGCACGATTGATTTGCGGGTGGACTATTTGCGTCCTGGCATTGGCGAGCACTTCACCATCCATGCCCACGCTTTGCGTGTGGGTACGCGTGTGGGTACATCGCGCATGGAGTTCCGCGGGCCAGACGGCACGCTCATGTCCACGGGTACGGGGGCCTACATCGTTTCGTAACGCTCAGTCTTTGGGAATGATGCGGGGCTTACCCGACTCGTCAATGGCCACGTAGGTGAGTGTGGCTTCGGTCACCTTCATGTACTCACCTTGCGCACTGAAGCGCTCAGCAAACACTTCAACCTTCACGCTGATGGAGGTGTTACCAACGCGCTGCACGCGTGAGAAGAAGCTCAAGATGTCGCCCACCTTCACGGGGTGTTTGAAGATGAACTCATTCACCGCGACAGTGGCCATGCGCCCTCGCACATAACGCGCTGGCAGCACTGCACCTGCCAAGTCCACCTGAGCCATGACCCAGCCGCCAAAAATGTCACCGTTTTGGTTGCAATCGGCCGGCATGGGGATGACCTTTAGCACCAGCTCTTGGTCTGTGGGTAAGGGAACGGCGTGAGGGTTGGAAGAGGTAGACATAGGCACAATCGAAGAATTATTTTTTGGCATTGTGCAACATGCGTCATCACGCCCATTCTTCTGCGTCCACACCTGCTGGGCAACCGCTTAAACAACGCCCCGACAGCGAAACGCTCAAGCGCCTCTTTCCGTATTTATGGCAATACAAGTGGCGTGTCGTCGCAGCCTTGAGCTTCATGATTGGCGCCAAAGTGGCCAACGTGAGCGTGCCGCTGTTACTCAAAGAATTGATTGACGCCATGTCGTTCAAGCCCAACGACCCAATGGTGGTCATTGTGGTCCCCGTGTCGTTACTGCTGGTGTACGGCGTGCTGCGCTTGTCGGTGTCAGCGTTCACCGAGCTGCGTGAGCTGGTGTTTGCCAAAGCCACGCAAGGCGCGGCACGTCAGATTGCGCTGGAAACTTTTCAGCACCTTCATGGCCTGAGCTTGCGTTTTCATTTAGAGCGTCAAACAGGCGGTATGACGCGCGACATCGAACGCGGTGTGCGCGGCATTGAGTCGCTCATTTCGTATTCGCTCTACAGCGTGGTGCCCACGCTGATTGAGGTGGCTTTGGTGCTCGGCATCTTGGCGGTGAAGTTTGATGTGTGGTTTGCAGGCATCACGCTGGTGGCGCTGGCGCTGTACATCGTGTTCACCATTAGCGTGACCGAATGGCGCACCCAGTACCGCCGTCAAGCCAATGAGTTTGATTCAGCAGCCCACACCAAAGCGGTGGACTCGTTGCTCAACTACGAAACCGTCAAATACTTCAACAACGAAGCCTTCGAAGCGGCACGCTACGACAAAAGCTTAGAGGCCTTGCGCCGTGCACGACTGAAGGCGCAAACGTCGCTGTCGTTGCTCAACACCGGGCAGCAACTCATCATCGCGGTGGCCTTGGTGGGCATGCTATGGCGCGCCACACAAGGCGTGGTCGATGGGCGTATGACCTTGGGCGATTTGGTGATGATCAACGCTTTCATGATTCAGCTCTACATTCCGCTGAACTTCTTAGGCGTGCTGTACCGCGAAATCAAACAAAGCCTGACCGACCTCGACCGCATGTTCACGCTGCTTGAAAAAGAGCGCGAAGTGGCGGATGCGCCCAATGCCCCTGCTTTGCAGTTGAGCGGTTCGCCCACGGTGAAGTTTGAGTCGGTGGTGTTTGCTTATGAGTCCACCCGTCCCATCTTGCATGGCATTAGCTTTGAAATTCCTGCTGGCAAAACGGTGGCGGTTGTCGGGCCTTCTGGTTCGGGCAAATCTACCTTGGCACGTTTGCTATTTCGCTTTTACGACGTCGGTGGTGGCGCGATCACCATCGGCGGACAAGACATTCGCCAAGTCACGCAAAGCAGCGTGCGCCGAGCCATGGGCATCGTGCCGCAAGACACCGTGCTGTTCAACGACACCGTGCGCTACAACATCGCCTATGGCCGCACGGATGCCACCGAGGCCGAGGTGGAGCAAGCTGCGAAGGCCGCGCATATCCACGACTTCATCTCTGCCACGCCCAAGGGCTACGACACCATGGTGGGTGAGCGTGGCTTGAAGTTGTCTGGTGGCGAAAAGCAGCGTGTGGCCATTGCGCGCACCTTGCTGAAGAACCCACCAATTGTGATTTTTGATGAGGCCACTTCGGCGCTGGACAGTGCCAATGAGCGGGCGATTCAGGCAGAGCTGCAAAGCGCGGCGCAGAACAAAACCACGTTGGTGATTGCGCATCGTTTGTCGACTGTGGTGGATGCGCATGAGATATTGGTGCTCGATGCGGGACGTCTTGTGGAGCGAGGTGCTCACTCGGAGTTGTTGGCGCTGAATGGCCGGTATGCGCAGATGTGGGCGTTGCAGCAGTCTTCGGAAGCTTGATTTCCTTTTGTTGCTTTTTTGCGTTTGACGTTGCGGCGACGCTTGGGCGGCGCACCCCAAACGGCTTACATCGCTACGCAACGAATGGTTCCTTATTGGGGGACGCCACCCAAGCTTCTCAGTTCGAACGAGGGATAACTTACGCTTGAAGTATTCCGCATGACTGTTGACGATCAAGCCTAGTTCTATGTCGCTATCAAGTTGGGTAGCAATCGGTCGTATTCAATTTTGATAACCGAATAGCATTCACAAGATCTTTTTTCTAAACCCTTGCGATCAAGTACTTCAATTTTTCCGCGCGTGTAGCTGATGAGTCCTGCCGCTTGAAGCCTGCCTGCAGCTTCCGTCACGCCTTCACGTCTCACGCCAAGCATGTTTGCGATCAGTTCTTGTGTCATGACAAGTTGATTGCCTTTGAGTCTGTCCATGCTAAGCAGCAACCAGCGGCAAAGTTGTTGATCAAGTAAGTGATGGCGGTTACAAACTGCAGTCTGTGTCGTTTGTGTCAATAACGCCTGTGTGTAACGCAAGAGCAAATGCAGCACGGGTGTGGAATTGGAGAATTCGTTCTTGAGAAAATGAGCGCTGGTGCGGAGACACTTGCCAGCACTTCGTACGACTGCTCTGCTGGGCGTTGTTTCTCCTCCCATGAACAATGAGATGCCCACGATGCCTTCATTGCCGACTACGGCAATCTCAGTGGAGCAGCCATCTTTCAGAACATACAGTAACGACACTATGGAGTCGACTGGGAAGTACGCGTATTGCATCTTGCCACTAGACTCATAGAGCACTTGCCCTAGTTTCATTTCCACTAATTCAAGCTCCGACTCCCATCGGTGCCACTCAGTGGGTGGCAAGGCTTTTAACAAAAGATTGCTCTCTTGAGAATAATTGATACTCATAACAATCGAATCCCTATCAATTAGTCTCGTAAATGTAATAAATAGTTAACTTTTAATATGTGCGGCAACGAACAGAGATCTAATTTGTCTAAATGATCAGTTGCTCAAGACTGGCTAAGGGATTGAAGCGTTTTGGTAAGTTTGAAGCGATAGGTTATGAGTGCTTTCTGCGCGAAGCTGAGGCTGGCTTGGCGGTTGTGAGCTGTGCCGCCGACACGGCTTCTCGGAGGTGAGCTATGACCTCTGGCACAGCAAATTTGACGGCATGATCGTCTCGGATGCCAAACGGCTCAATGAGTTGGAGGTCGGGCATTCAGACATACTTGGCTGAGCCGTATTGCAATTTGCAGCGGGGCCGCAACGAGAACTTCAACGGACTGCTGCGCCAGTACATCCCCAAGAATCGGCGCATGAAAACCGTCACCTATGAGGCGTTGAATATGATTCAGAACAGATAGAAACATGGGTCCTGAAAGCCGCTAGGATGTAAGAAGCCGTACGAGGGGGCCTCACCCCTTGTTAAACTGAGTTGTACTTTGTGCTTGAATCCGCCTTGGAAAAAGAATATTTTCTATTGGAGTAATAGTTGACTGTTCACCGTACCATCCAGAAACCGCTGGCGGCCTTGGGTCTGCTATGTGCCACAGTCTCACACGGCCAAGTAGCAGACCCCATCGCTCAAAGTCCGCTCAACTACCGCCACTATTTAGGTCATGTGGTCCAGCAGCACCCCAGTGTGCAAGCTGCCCTGAACCAAATCGAATCAGCACAGCAAGACGTCGTGGGGGCCAAATGGCAATTTGGACCAACCCCTTCTATTGGGGCAGAAAGAAGCAACAATCCACCAGCCAACGCCCTGACCGACAGGCGCACAAGCTTTGCTCGCTTACAACAACCCCTGTGGACGGGCGGGCGACTCACCGCTCAACTCGACAGAGCACAAGCCCAGGAAACCATCGCCCGCCTCACGATGGAAGAACAGCGCCTGACTCTGAGCACGCGCTGGCTGCAACTTTGGACTGATGTTCAAGCCGCAGACCTCAAAGTCCAGGCATTCGCCGACAGCGAAGACCAGCACCGCAAATATGTGCAGCAAGTGCAAAGTCGGGTCGAAGAAGGCTACGCGCCGCGCAGTGATGTGCAACTCTCGCTCACCCGTCTGGCGGCTGTGCAAGCCGAGCTCGAACAAGCCCGCACCCAAAAGCGGCAAGCGGTGAGCAAACTGGAGCAAATGCACGGCGCCCCATTACCTGTCAACGCCATGCAATGGACAGCGCCCCTGCAAGCCGCACCAGCCCAACGCACAGCCCTGCAGCGCACGGCCTCCGAATGGTTGATCGAAGTTCAAGACAAGCACCCCAGCCTACAAAAAGCGGCAGTAACGGCGCTGGTGGTTAAAGCCGATGTCGAACTGGCCAAATCCAAATCTGCCCCAGAACTGTATGTGCGTGGTGAGATCCTCAACGGTGACGTCACCAAAACCACAAGGCAAATTTACGTTGGTGTCAGCTCCAACTTTGGCGCTGGTTTGTCAGTCCTGTCCACCATCGCAGCGGCCCAGGCCAAGCTCGACGCGCAAGAACACGAAACCGAAGCACGCCGACGCGACATTGCCGAGCAAGTGCTGACCGACGTGGAAAGCCTCGAATCCCAAACCCAGCGTCTACGCTACCTCGAGCAGGCTTCTAGCAGTGCAGACGAATTTCTGCAATCCTCAGAACGGCAATTTGTCGCGGGCCGCAAAAGCTGGCAAGAACTCATGAACACCGCCCGCGAAAAAGCCCAAACCCTCAGCCAATTGGCCGATGCCAAATCATTTCAGTGGCTGTCTCAGCAACGACTTCACTTGCTGTCCATGGGCGTGGAAGACTACCTGAACAACAGCACCAAGCCTTGAGTCAGCTTTCTATTTATGAAAAATTTTAAAATCCCCCTGCCCGATTTACCTGCACTGCACGTTGTGCTCATGCGACTGGCCCAGTTGCGCCGTGAACCGGTCGATGCCTTGGCACTGCAAGCCGCCTTGCGCCAACTGCCCGAGTCGCACGACCACCTGCCCTCACTGCTCGGTGCACTGGCTCAGCAAAGCCAATGGCCCAAACCCCAATGGTCCCAGCAACCAGACCAGAGCCGTTTGCCCTGCGTTGTGATCAGCCCCGAAGGACAGCTGGGTCTTATCACCGCCCGCACCCCCGAAGGCCTGTGGGCCACCAGCTGGTGGCTGCCCGAGGCGCGCCAGTTTGCCGAACAAGCCGAATCCGACTTCACGGCAGGTCACGCCTTTGTGCGCATGCGCATGACGGTGCCCTTTGTCATCAGCCAAAGCCCGAGCCTGCAGCTGGTTTGGTCAGAAATCCGTACACAAAAACGCCTGTTGCTCGACATCGCTGCGGGCACCATCGCCATCAGTTTGTTGGCCCTGACCACCTCGTTTTACTCCATGCAAGTCTACGACCGCGTGGTGCCCACCCAAGCCACCGCCACCTTGTGGGTGCTCTCCATCGGGGTGCTGCTCTCCGTGCTGCTGGAGACCGTTGGCAAGTGGCTGCGCTCTAAACAAATCCACTACCTCACAGATGCGGTGGACCAAAACCTCGCCCGCTCTGTTTATGGCCGTTTTCTGTCGGTGCGGCTGGACCAGATGCCCGCCAGCGTGGGGGCCACCTCCTCGCGCTTGCGCAGTTACGAAAGCATTCGTGCATTTTTGGTCAGTGTCAGCACCCAGGCCATGGTCGACATTCCGCTGGCCCTGATCACTCTGGGCGTGCTGGCCCTCATTGGCGGGTGGCTGGCCTTGGTGCCCGGCATCTTTTTGTTGCTCGGCCTGCTGATCGGCTTCATGTTCCACAGCCGCATGGACCAACTGGCCAAACTCGCCACACCCGCGCAACACCGAAAATCAGGCTTGCTCGTCGAAAGCATCGAAGGCGCCGAAACCATCAAATCAGGGCAGGGCGGCTGGCGCATGCTCTCCAAATGGCTGGACATCACCGATGAATCACGCCAGCATGAACAAAGCATGCGCCAACTCACCGAAATGCAGCAATTTTTAGTGGCCATGTTCCAGCAAGTCGCCTATGTGGGTTTGGTTGCCGCTGGTGCGCTGATCATCGGTCATGCTGACTTCACCATGGGCGCGCTCATCGCATGCTCCATTCTCAGCGGCCGCATCCTGGCCCCCATTGCCACCATCCCCTCGCTCATCATGCAATGGGCACAAACGCGTGTATCCCTGCAAGACCTCGACCGACTCTGGGCACTGCACCTGGACCACCCCCCCGGCACCGAACCCATCGTGATCGAAACCCTGCGTGGCCAATATGACCTGGCAGACATCCAAATGAGCTACAACGGCACCGTGGCGCTCAACGTCAAACAACTGCGAATCCATGCAGGCGAGCGGGTGGCCATCTTGGGCGGCATTGGCAGCGGCAAAACCAGCTTGCTCAGGCTGCTCTCGGGCATGTACAAAGCGGGCCAAGGCCGGACCCTGCTGGACGGTATCGACCTCGACCACATCGCCAAGGGCAGCTTGGCTCATCAAATGGGCTTTGTTCCGCAAGAGGGGCGCCTCTTTGCGGGTACCCTGCGCGACAACCTCGTGCTCGGCATGAGCGACCCCGGCGACGAAGCATTGCTGCAAGCGGCGCGTCAAACCGGCCTGTTTGAAACCGTCATCGCCGCCCATCCCAAAGGCCTCGCCCGTGAAATCTTTGAAGGTGGGCAAGGGTTGTCGGGCGGTCAACGGCAACTGGTGCACATCACCCGCGCCGTACTGCGCAACCCACGCATTTGGCTACTCGACGAACCCACCGCTTCCATGGACAGTCAGTTGGAAAACCAGGTCATCCAATCCCTGCAAAACATGCTGACGCCTAAACCCCAAACCCCCCCAAGCACCCTTGTTCTGGTCACCCACAAACCGCAACTGCTTGTCCTCGTGCAAAGGATCATCGTCATGGCCAATCAACAAATCGTGCTTGACGGCCCGCGTGACCAAATCCTGCAACAACTGCAGGGCATGGCAACCCAACCCCAGCAAGCGCCACAAGCCCCAAAAACCAACATCAGTTCTACAGGCGCCACAGCATGAGCCTCAGCCATTCACCCCAACGCCCCATGGGCCTTTACCTCCTGCTCGTCCTGGTGCTATTTTTCGGCTGGGCCGCCTGGTTCGACATTGACCAAATTGTCCGTGCCCAGGGCCAAATCATTCCGCAAGAAAAAACCCAAATCATCCAAGCCGCTGACGGCGGGGTGGTCAAAGAATTGCGTGTCAACGAAGGCGAAATCGTCCACAAAGGCCAAGTGCTGGCCCTACTCGAAAGTGAGCGCGCCCGTGCAGGTGTGGATGAAATCAGCAACCGCATCGCCGGACTGCAGATCACGCGGCTGCGCGCCCTGGCAGAAGCCACGGGTCATCAGCTCAACTTTGGGGCCTACGACACAAGTCACCCCGACCTCGCGCAAGCGCAAAACCAACTGCACCTGCAAAATCGAAGTGCCTTGCAAAAAGACGAATCCGCCCTGTCCGAGCAACTCCGCCTGGCTCAGACCGAGTTCGAACTCTCCCAGCGCCTGTATGACAAAGGCGACATCAGCCACATTGACCTCATGCGCGTCCAACGCAGCGTGGTCGACGCCCGGCAAAAACTGCAGGCCGTGCAAGAAAAATACAAAACCGAAGCCCGGCGCGAACTGGCCAAAATCGAAGAAGAAATCACCAGCCAACGCAGCAAACTGCAAGAGCGCCAAAGCGTGCTCGATCACACCGAAATCCAAGCCTCATTGGACGGCGTCGTCAAGTCTGTGCGCATCAACACCTTGGGCGGGGTGCTGCGCAGCGGTGACGAACTCATGCAAATTTCCCCCACCTCGGGTGGCTACATCATCGAAGCAAAAATCAACCCCGCAGACATTGGGCAACTGAAAGTGGGCATGCCCGTGACTGTGCGACTGGACGCCTTTGACTACAGCCTCTATGGCAGCCTGAGCGGCCAACTCCAGTACCTGAGCTCCGACACTCTGACTGAACAAGGACCCGACGGACGCAGCCAAGTCTATTACCGGGCCCAAGTGCTCATGAAAGACTTTGCCCCTACACAGCGCATCCAAGCCAAAGACGTCAAAGCTGGCATGACTGCCTCGCTCGACATCCTCACTGGCCGGCGTAGTGTGTTGGTTTTCATCACCAAACCCATCATGCGAGCTTTCAGCGGTGCTCTGGGGCAGAAATAACACAGAGCTATACAGCGAGTAAATTGTTAGATGAATCAGATGAAAGAGTGCTTCAGTTATCTACCAATTCGTAAATGACATTGGTGATTCTGTAGTTGTTCATCATATTTTCGCGAGCCTGGTGTTTTTGGGGCTTTTATGCACTGTCAGTGGTGTCCGATTAAACAGAAACAGGCGTAACCAAGCCAACTTCGTGATCTTGCTGCCTGCTTTGTGGTGAGCCGTTCGTCCAGGCGATGATGTGGTGCCTGATCCCCAACGCGGGCGTGCACATCGTCCTGCGTCCAGTGCGCGCTCAACGTGTTTCGCACCTGCTTCTCTATCAGCTAGCCCACCATGGCATTGGGCAAGCCGAGGTCCGCAAGAAGGCCGCCATGATCAAGGCCAAGGAAGACGGACCGTGATCGACAGCCCACGCGGCAAGTGGACCATGAGCAAATCGCACAACCCGGTGCAAAACAACGACCTGCGCGAAGCCTCCAACAAAGAGAACAAGATGATTGGCATCGCACCAAAGCGCTGGCCGATTCAGGCGGGTTGCCGCATGCGAGCTTTTAGCCACTCGATGTTTCAAGGCCCGCTTGAAACCACACCAACGGCGGATGGACATCCGCCGTTTTTTATGCCTCACGCTTTGTTGAGTTCTACATGATGTAGTTTTAGCGTCATTTATTATTAGTTCTGAGGGTTTTCATGTGTTAATTAACACTTTCTTTTATTGGATACTTTGAATGTCAAATATATAGACCTCATAATTTTATGAGTCAATTAAAACGCATTGGAGGATTGATATGAAAGTTGTATCTATAGGCGGTGCGCCCTCGGGAATGTACTTTGCGTTGCTGATAAAGAAGCTCGGCCGCATCACGACATCATGGCCCTTGAGCGCAACAAGCCGTACGACTCCTTTGGATGAGGCGTGGTGTTTTCTGACCAGACGCTGGAGATGACATTACATCATTCGGGCTAAGCCCGTCGAAGCCCTTATTCCCTTTGTAAGCGCATTGATCATTATCCCTAGCCCCTGAAAGGTTCTCCATGACTACCTCATCCCCCTCCATTGTTAAAGTGTCCGCAACCAATGCAGCTGCCGGTGCAGCCATCCCCGAGTCACAGGGCGTGCTGTCCGTGGTGTTGGGCAAGGAAGCGCCGATGCCGTTGGTTGCAGGGCAGGTCAACAAAATCAAGGCCCAGTCCGGCCAGCATTTCAAGCTCGTTCGCGAGCAGGCCGACAAAACGAGCGCCTTTGCTGCAGACAACGTCATGGCCACCGAGCAAGGCAACGATCTGGTGCTGCGCTACGAAGACGGCACCCTCGTCAGGGTGGAAGGTTTCTTTGCTGAGTGCGCCGATGCCAATGTGTGCAGCGTCAATCTGCCAGGAGACACCGCCGAGGGGTTTACCCTTAGCGGCGACAGCGCGCGTGGTGTGGTGGGCGAAGAGGGCACCTTGCTGTATGCGCATGGCACCCCCGACGTGCTGAGGACGATGGCCCAGGGCGAGCCGGTACTGGGCGCTGCATTGTCGGGCTTGGGCGAGGCGCCCACGGTGACGTATCTGCCGACATCGGACTCATTGGGGGTAGGGCACTTTACGCCCACCATGCTGGGGTTGCTAGGCGCTGGCGCTGCGGTTGCGCTTGCTGCGGCCGACCACATGACCAGCAGCAGCGTTGACAACCCGGTCCTGGTGCCCGACACCACGGCGCCGACGTTGACGATCACCAACGACGAGGCGACACCCATCGGCAACATCGCCGGAGGCAGCATCACCTACACCTTCACCTTCAGCGAAGGTGTCACCGGCTTCACGGCAGCCGATGTGGTGGTCGCCAACGGCAGCAAAGGCGCGTTCACCGCCGTCAGCGCCACGGTCTACACGCTGGTGGTCACGCCCACGGCGGGGTTTGAGGGCGACGTCACGGTCGATGTCGCGGCCGGCGCAGCGCAGGACGCGGCCGGCAACAACAACACGGCGGCCCTGCAATCGGTGCAAGCGGTGGACATGCTCGCGCCCACGGTTGCCAGCGGCACGGCGGTCAGTGTGGCTGAAAACACAACGGCCGCCACGGTGGTGTATGACGCCAACGCCAACGATGGCGAAGGCAACGACGTGGGCATCACCTACAGCATTGGCGGTGTGGACGCGGCGATTTTTAGCATCAACGCCAGCACTGGCGAGTTGACCTTCAACAGCAGCCCGAACTATGAAGCCCCCCTGGATGCGGGTGCCAACAATGTCTACAACATCACCATCACCGCCACCGACCTTGCCGGTAACGCGGCCACTCAGAGCCTGGCCACCACAGTGACCAACGTAGCAGAGGCGGGCGATACCGTCATTAGCCTGGGCATCAACGGCAATCTGATTGCCCCTGTGCAGGTTGGAAGTCAGTGGATCTATTTCTGGGACCGATCTGGGAATGGCACCAGTAGCGGCGGAGATGACACATTGCACAACGTGCTGGACGGTATTTTCAATCAAGACATCAATGGTGTCCAAAACACCACGGTACAGAATGCAGACGGCGCGTTTGGCACCACCGACGTGTACCGATACGCCACCCTGAACGGGGTGAAGGTGGCACTGCTCAACTATGGCAGCACGCTAAACGGCAGCGGCAATGCGAATGACTTGAGTTACCAAAACGGCACGGCCGTGAACAGTGGCGCGCAAACCAACAGCACCTACAGCGGTCTGCTGGCTGTCTGGGATGCGTTCAACGGATCAGGCACGGGCACGGGCACGGGCTTTGGTACCTTTAATGGAACGCCGCCCGGCTGGCAGAGCTACTACTACTGGTCGGCGACGCCGTCAACTTCTGGTCACGTTCAAGTGGACCTGTCCTCTGGCGCTGCCTTTAACTTAAGTGACACCATCGGCAATGCCTTCATAGCGTTGCAGGTGTTGTAAGTCGTGGGCGAGTTTGTGGCGTGACATGGTTTCAAGTCTTCGCGGGTCTGGGTCTTTCCAGCACAAATATTCCAGATGAATCTGAATGTTTGCTCAGGTACCCCAGGCTTTGCGAATTCTGAAATGAAAAGACGTGGGCCCGTTGGGCAGAAAGACCCATTGTCGTGAGTAGTAACGGCGTAAGCCAGGCTACTCGAATAACCACGGTTTTCCACAAAGCCACCGACCTCCAGAGGGTCCATGGCTGATCACACGCCATGCAGGGGATCCACGCCGAAACTGCTAAAAATCCCGTCAGGGCGTCCTCCCTGAAGAACCCTAAAACCCGCATGAAGGTGCATGATGGCTTTGGGGGGCCGCGACGCTCGTCTTTTGGCTCCGTTATGGTGGAGGGAGATGTGGGTGCCGTTCAGGACAGACCAGACCAATCTCTGGTTTGCAGCGCTCCAAGTGTTGTGAATGGCCGGTTCCGGCGTCTTTTTTCGGGCGTGCGCATCCTTCTGCGTCCAGTGCGCCCCCAACGTGTTCCGCACTAGCTTCTCTATCCGCCAGCCCACCATGGCATTGGGCAAGGTGATGTCCGCAAGAAGGCCGCCATGATCAAGGCCAAGTGGCCGTGATCGACAGCCCACGCGGCAAGTGGACCATGAGCAAATCGCACAACCCGGTGCAAAACAACGACCTGCGCGAAGCCTCCAACAAAGAGAACAAGATGATTGGCATCGCACCAAAGCGCTGGCCGATTCAGGCGGGTTGCCGCATGCGAGCTTTTAGCCACTCGATGTTTCAAGGCCCGCTTGAAACCACACCAACGGCGGATGGACATCCGCCGTTTTTTATGCCTCACGCTTTGTTGAGTTCTACATGATGTTGTTTTAGTGTCATTTATTATTAGTTCTGAGGGTTTTCACGGGTTAATTAACACTTTCTTTTATCAGATACTTTAAACATCAAATATATAGGTCTCATAATTTTATGAGTCAACAAAAAAGGAGGTTGATATGAAAGTTGTATCTATAGGTGGTGAAACCTCGGAAATGTACTTCGTTTTACTGATGGAGAAGCTTGGCCGCATCACGACCCCCTGGTCGTTGAGCGCAACAAGCCTTCAATCATGGGTGACATCGAGCACATGTTGAGGTTTGCGTGATTTTTTGATTTTTTTGTAAATTTTGTAAGGAGATCCCTTGTATGAACTCGATTAATAAAAATGTGAATCAAGCAGATAAAGTTAAGTTGGTGCCAAGCGATCCAGCTAATCTGAAATCCAAGCAAGTTCACGCACGCATAGCGGCTGATGATGTCCTTTCTAAAGAGGAGGTTGTTGCAGAGGAAAATATTGCAGAAACCAATGAGGTCGATTTTGTTGCGCCACATACGACGGAAAATACAGTTGATCGCCCCGTGCTTCTTGCTCAATTGGATCAAGTTGTAGAGAGCGAAGAATCTAGCGACAAGGGTCTTCTTTTATTCGAAGATCCGTCTCCTGTTGGCTTTGGCGAGGCCAGTTCAGTCTCTACCGGTGCAGCTGCGGGCGCTGCCAATAACGGCATATCGTGGTTACCTGTGGTGGGGGCTCTTGGTGCGGTAGGCGTCTTGGCAAGCCACAATAACGGGTCAACTCCGGCAGACGGGGCGGGTGGTGGTGGCGGTGGAGGCGGAGGCGGTGGAGGCGGTGGAGGCGGCGGCAGTGTTAGCGTTAGCGTTGATAGCGTGACCATCACTTCTGCCACAAACGCGCAAAACCACACCCTCAACGCAGGTGATGTGGTGACGGTCACGGTGGACATGTCAGAAGTCGTACTGGTGAGTGGTACGCCCCAACTGCAATTGACCATTGGCGGGGCGTTGGTGCAGGCGAACTACCTTGGTGGCAGTGGCACGAACCAACTGAGCTTTACTTACACCATTCAGGCCGGTCAAACGGACGTCAATGGCATTGCGATCGCGGCCAATGCGTTGCAACTCAACGGCGGCACCATCCAAGATGCTGCCGGTCACGATGCCGTGCTCACGCACGTGGCGGTGGCGGACAACGCCAACTACTTGGTGGACACCGCATCGCCTGGGGTCAATCAAGTGGCCATCACTTCTGCCACGGGCGCACAAAACAACACCCTCACTGGCGGGGATGTGCTGACTGTCACGGTGGACATGTCAGAAGTCGTGCAGGTGAGTGGCACGCCCCAACT
>ERZ650301.184-NODE-184-length-16188-cov-7.369119_pt1 | contig 16188 bp, 14 predicted proteins | sample MGYA00376237_ERZ650301 | MGnify/ENA primary metagenome ERZ650301 (study PRJEB26733, sample SAMN07839255) | wastewater metagenome | biome: small river; feature: stream; material: water | place: USA: North Carolina | collected 2016-04-05 ...
GCTGCGAGGTGTGCAGCGCTTTGGCGGTTTCAGTCAGGTTCAGATTGCGGCGGGCAGCTTCCTGAACGAAGCGAAATTGATGCAGATTCATATGCTTGATGTCATATTGATTGACATCATTATGCTTTACGAGTCTATGGATGGTGCCCGGCTGCGATGTCGGCCATCAAGGCTGTCATGGCCGGGTGTTCTCCAATGGAAGCGGTCAGCTCAAACTGCACTTGGGGATAGGCTTGCCGAAGGTCTTCAACCAGTTGGGGCAGGTCTTCGCGCGCATGCCGCCCCACACCCAGGAACATGGGCACGATGCGCAGGCGGGCAATGCCTTGTTTCATCAATTGCTCGACCACTTCGGGCAAGGCCGGCGTGGTCAACTCCAGAAATGCGCAGGCCACGGGCAGTGCGGGCCACTGTTGCTGCATCTGTCGGGCCACGGCATCGATGGGCAGACGCCACAAAGGGTCGCGTGAGCCATGGGCAAAAAGAATCACGCCTGTGCGGCTGGAAAAATCGGTGTTCATCGTCTTAAAACCATCCACCAGAAGGCGGCCAGGGATATGGCGCTGTAAATCAAGGAAGGCGCAGCCGATGTCAGCCAGGGCTCCCAATTTTGCAGAACACCGACAAAGTTGAAGACATTGTTCAACAGGGAAAAGCTGATGCCGGCCAAAACGCCGACAAAGACGTGGCCCGCAATCTGACCTGAGCGAAAGTGCAGGTAAGCAAATGGGAGCGCCAGAACCAGCATCACCAGACAGCTCAAGGGGTAGAACACCTTTCGCCAGAATTCGACTTCATAACGCTGGGAGTTTTGCTTGTTGCTGGACAAGTGGCGCATGTACTTGAAGAGCTCCCAGGTGCGCATGCGATCTGGCGTGAGCAATGCAGCGGCGACCATGTCCGCACTGATGGCTGTGGGCCAGACGGCTTGATTGGCCTTGTCGGCACGGTATTTCAAGGCCAGCGTTGAAGATTCAAGAACAATTCTTTTTTGCTCCACCTGCCGAAGAGCCCATTGTCCATTTTCAATGTCTGCTTGTTCAGCGGTCGTGATGGCCAGCAGTTGACCCGCATCGTTGAACTCGTGAATGCGCACATCACGCAGATGTTCAATGCCGTCGAAACTGCGCACGTTCACTGCGAAATGTCGGTCCTGTTGGTTTTCTTTCAGCCATGCGCCGGTTTGTCCCAGCGTCAAATGGCCTTGGTAGATGGCTTTGATCTGGATGGCCTGGCGGTCTGCCCAAGGTGCGATGTAATCGCCAATCACGAAAGTCAGACCCACAAAAATCAAGCCCAGTCGCAGCAAGGTGCCCAATGCGCGCAAGGGGTCCAGACCCCCTGTGCGCAAGATGGTGAATTCCGAACTCTGGGCCAGCCGTGCCATCACAAAAATGCACCCAATCAGCACCGACAAGGGCAGCAGTTGGTAAAGGTGTTCCGGGATCTTGAGCGCGATGTAGAGCAATGCTTGTTGCAGCCCGTAGCCCTTGGCCGCGTGGCGAGCGACAGACTGCAGCTCATCGACCAAATCGAAAAACATGAACAGGGCCAAAAAGCCAGCGGCGACAAAGGCCACCGCCGTGATGATCTCGCCATGCAGAAGGCGGCGGACTGTTTTCATGGTGTGGCCTTCCATGTGCGTTCACGGCTTGGCCAAAAAGAGCGCCATGACCAGTTCATGTGGCGCGCATACAGCCAGGTGGTGGCCACCAAAAACACCCCACCGTGCAGAGCCAACAGGAATGGCATGAGCTGGACGCGACCTGTGGAGACCCAGCTTTGCCCCACATTGAGCATGTTGTAGTAAGCAATGAAGATGAACAGCGCCAGCCCCAGATGGTAACTGCGCCCCACACGCGGGTTGATCGCAGAGACCGCCAGCGCCAGCAGCACCAGGTTGATGGCCGACAGGCCCAGACCCAACCTCCAGCCCAGTTCTCCGAGGTTTTCGCGACTTGGTGTCTTGAGCAAGTCCCAGCTGTCAACATATCGGCTGTTCAAAGCCAGGTTGGCAGGCATGACCTCTGTATCGACCAGGACTTCGTAATGCTCGAACTGGGTCAAGCGTGTTTCCCCCGTCTGAACGTTGGTGAGCCATTGCTGTCCCTTGTCCAGTCGCAAAAATCGCTCATTGCCCACCATGTCGATGCGACCTTGTTGTGCTGTGGTCACTGTTTCGATGCCGTTGTCGATGCTGGAGACAAACACATGGTTGCCAAAGCGGTTGTCAGGGCTGTCCTTGTCGATGAAAAAGACCCGCTTGCCCCCCGAGGATTCCTGGAACTGCCCAGGTGCGACGCGCTCCAGGTCGTTGCGCTGTTCATAGCGCTGTTGCAACTCCTGCATCTGCCGGTTGCTCCAGGGCCACGCCAACAGCGCAAGCAAAGCGATGATCACCAAAATTGGCCAGGCAAAGCGCAGCAGGGGCCTGACAAAAAAGGCCAAGCCTTGCCCGCTGGAAAACCAAATCACCATTTCACTGTCGCTGTACATCCGAGACAGGGCAGACACCACGGCAATGAAGAGGCTGAGGGTGATGATGGTGGTCATCTGGCTCAAGACACTGAAGCCCATGACCAGCATGACTTCAGACGGGTTGACGCTGCCGCGGCTGGCTTGACCCAAGGTCCGAATCAGAATGACGGTCATCACGATGGTGATCAAAATCACCAGCGTGGCACCGAAATTGCGTGCAAGGTCCTTGCGTAAAGAGGAATGGAATAACATTGGAGAGAAGGAAAAGCTGAATTATGAACTTCGAAATCCAAAAACGCGCGCTCTCCCGTGTCATTCGTGACGATCTGGATGCTTTGATCGTTTTCTGGCCCACGCCGACAGACAAAAAGTCTTCAGACAATGACCCTGTGTCCATCGTGGTGCAGCAAGCGGTTCAAAAGGGGGATCTGGCATTCAAAGCGGGTGCCGTTTTGCCCATGTATGCACAGGCGGGCGTCAAGGCGCGCCACGTGCTTGTGGTGTGCACAGAAGACAACAAACCCGCACAGATTCGCAGCGCAGTGAATGCCGCGTGGAATGCGTTGAAGGGTGCCAAGCCGAAACATGTGGGCATCCACACGGTGGGCGAATGGACGAGTCGCAGCTTGCAAACCGCATCGGCCGCTTTGGCTGAAGCCAGTTACAGCTACACCACCACGCTCAGCAAGCCCCAGCACCGGACTTTGAAACAAGTCACATTCAGCGCGGCCGAAGTCAGCGCTGAACACCGCACAACGCTGGCGCAGGCGCAAGCGCTGACCGCTGGTGTTGAACTGGCCAAAGAGTGGGCCAACCGACCGGCCAACCACGCCACGCCGACTTTGTTGGCGCAAGCGGCCAAAACGGTGGCCAAAGGTGCCGCTTTCAAGTGCGAAGTTCTGGGCCCCAAAGAGGTTGCCAAGCTGGGCATGGGCTCTTTCATGGCTGTGGCTCAGGGTGCGGCCGAGCCATTGCGTTTCATCGTAATGCGCTACAACGGCGCAGTCAGTACGCAAGCCCCGATCGTGTTAGTGGGCAAGGGCATCACGTTTGACACCGGTGGCATCTCGATGAAGCCCGCTGCCGAGATGGACGAAATGAAGTACGACATGAGCGGTGCCGCCAGTGTGCTGGGTGTGTTCAAAGCTTTGGGTGAGCTCCAGCCGGCGATCAATGTGGTGGGCTTGATTCCTGCGACCGAGAACATGCCCGATGGTCTGGCGGTCAAGCCGGGTGATGTGGTCACCAGCATGAGCGGGCAGACCATTGAAATCCTTAACACCGACGCAGAAGGGCGTCTGGTTTTGTGCGATGCCTTGACCTATGCCGAGCGCTTCAAACCACAAGCCGTGATCGACATTGCCACCCTGACGGGGGCCTGTGTGATCGCCTTGGGTGGCGTTCGTTCGGGCCTCTTCACCAGCGACGACGAACTGGCGCAGCACCTGCAGCAAGCCGGTGAGCGCTCGGGCGATCTGTGCTGGCGCATGCCGATGGACGATGAGTATGCCGAAGGCCTGAAAACCCGTTTTGCCGATGTGGCCAACGTGGCGGGCCGGCAGGCGGGTTCGGTCTCCGCGGCCAAGTTCCTCGAGCGTTTTGCAAAAAAATACCCTTGGGCACATCTGGACATTGCTGGCACGGCCTGGAAGAGTGGCGCCGCCAAAGGTGCCACAGGCCGTCCTGTGGCTTTGCTGATGCACTACCTGTTGGCCAAAGCTTCAGCCCCCGCACGGACCCGCCGTCACGCATGAGCGAGACCATGACCCGGATTGAGTTCCACTTCAATGCGCCTGAGCGTTTGCAATACGCCTGTCGCTTGCTGCGCAAAGCCCATGCTCAAAATCTGCGCGTTGGCGTGGTGGGGTCGGCCCCGGCTTTGCGCCAGCTGGATGCGGCCTTGTGGACCTTTTCGGCTGCGGACTTTCTGCCCCACAGCACCGCTTCAGACCACGTGGACATTCAAAATGCTTCAGCGATCTTGCTCACGGAAGATCCGGCACTTTGTGTGGGACGGCCTGTCTTGGTGAATCTGGGCGATGAGGTGCCAGCCGGGTTCGAGCGCTTTGCGCGCCTGATCGAAATTGTGGCGGTGGACGACCACGGTCGCATGACGGCGCGCCAGCGCTGGAAGCATTACACCGCCCATGGCTATGATTTGTTGCAGCACGATTTATCCAAACGGACCGCACCATGACCATTGACCCAGCAAGCCATGTCCCGAGTGGTGACATTCCCGTTCTGACGCATGTGGTGCCCGCCCATGAAATTCCGGCGGCGGTGATGGCTGCGCTGGATGCCCGCCTGGCAGAGAAAGCCTCGGTGATGGCCTTGTCCGCTGAGCTGATGCAAAACCTGCGTCCCGAGTTGGACCGCATGGCCTCGGAATTGGTGCAGCGCAGTGTCCGGGGTATGTGGGCCAAACGCGCCGAGATTTACCAAAACATCGGACGTCAATCCGACTGAATGAATGCCTGCCTGTTTAGGTTTTCCCTGAGTCACAAATTTGACCAATTGCAGTATTGTTCCCCCTTGCTTGATTGAAGCAATTTCTTCCTTGGAGTCTTTATGAAATTTTCAGATCGTCGTTCTTTGACCGTGGTGGCTGTGGCCGTGGCGGCCGTCGTTTTGGCCGCTTGCGGCAAAAAAGAGGCTGCTTCTGATGCGCAAGTCATCAAAATTGGTCATGTCGGCCCCGTCAGTGGTGCGATTGCCCACCTGGGCAAGGACAATGAAAACGGTGCACGCATGGCCATTGAAGAGCTCAATGCCGCCGGCCTGAAAATGGGCGACAAGGTTGTCAAATTCGAACTGCTGGCCGAAGACGATGCCGCAGATCCCAAGCAAGGCACTGCCGCGGCCCAGAAATTGGTGGACGCCAAAGTCAATGGCGTGATCGGTCACCTGAACTCGGGCACCACCATCCCCGCCTCGCAGATTTACAACACCGCAGGCATTCCCCAGATTTCCCCATCGGCCACCAACCCCAAATACACACGCCAAGGCTATGCGGGCGCTTTCCGTGTGGTGGCTGACGATGTGCACCTGGGTGGCACACTCGGCAAATACGCAGTGGAAACCCTCAAAGGCAAAAACATTGCGGTGATCGATGACCGCACGGCATACGGTCAGGGTGTGGCCGAAGAGTTCAAAAAAGGTGCCTCGGCCGCAGGCGCTACCGTGGTGGGCCATGAGTTCACCACCGACAAGGCTTCTGACTTCAACGCGATCTTGACCACCCTGAAGGCCAAAAAGCCGGACGTCGTGTTCTTCGGCGGCATGGACGCTGTGGCCGGCCCCATGCTGCGCCAGATGAAGTCATTGGGCATCAACGCCAAATTCATGGGCGGCGATGGCATTTGCACCACCGAACTGGCCAAGCTTGCGGGTGACGCCATGAAAGATGACACCGTTTTCTGCGCTGAAGCCGGTGGTGTTGAAGGTGAACAGAAAGCCGGCATGGACAAGTTCCGTTCGGACTTCAAGGCCAAGTTCAATGCCGATGTGCAGGTCTACGCGCCTTATGTGTATGACGCTGTGAAAGTCATGGCCACCGCCATGGTGAACGCGGGTTCTGCCGATCCAGCCAAGTACCTGCCAGCCTTGAAGGCCATCAAGTACAAAGGTGTGACAGGTGACATCGTCTTTGACGAAAAAGGCGACATCAAGAACGGTGCTTTGACTTTGTACACCTACAAAGGTGGCGAGCGCACCCAGCTGGCCGTGGTTCGCTGATGACCTTGGCCCTGAGCGACTCGGGGCCATTGAGACCATCTGGACATAAAAAAAGCCTGCACAGTGTGCAGGCTTTTTTATTTTGGCGGAGCAGGCGGGATTCGAACCCGCGGTGGGCTATTAACCCACACACGCTTTCCAGGCGTGCGACTTAAACCACTCATCCACCGCTCCGAAGCCTTCGATTGTAGCAGTGGAAAAGCGCATTCTGAGTGCCTGCAGACAATTCATCATCGGTGTGGACAGCAGGTTTTTTGATGAAATCTGATTTTTGTCGCGTGGAAGTCACTTTTTATCCTTAAACTTCGCGCCTGTTTCTCCCTCTTTAGGGCCCGAGCCCACACCCGCCATGAAATTCCGCTTTCCGATTGTCATCATTGACGAAGATTACCGTTCTGAAAACACATCAGGGTTGGGGATTCGCGCTTTGGCGGACGCCATCGTCAGTGAGGGCTTTGAGGTTTTAGGTGTGACGAGCTACGGCGATTTGTCGCAGTTTGCGCAGCAGCAAAGCCGCGCCAGCGCTTTCATCTTGTCGATCGATGATGAAGAGTTTTCTCCGGGGCCAGACTTGGACCCGGCTGTGGTGAATCTGCGCGCTTTCATCGAAGAAGTGCGCCGCAAGAACGCCGATGTGCCGATCTACATTTACGGCGAGACCAAGACCAGCCAGCACTTGCCCAACGACATCTTGCGCGAGCTGCATGGCTTCATCCACATGTTCGAGGACACGCCCGAGTTCGTGGCGCGCCACATCATCCGCGAGGCCAAGAGCTACCTGGAGGGTCTGCAGCCGCCTTTTTTCAAGGCACTGCTGGACTACGCCGAAGACGGTTCTTATTCGTGGCACTGCCCTGGCCACTCCGGTGGCGTGGCCTTCCTCAAAAGCCCGGTGGGCCAGATGTACCACCAGTTCTACGGCGAGAACATGCTGCGAGCTGACGTCTGCAATGCGGTCGAAGAACTGGGCCAGCTGCTGGACCACAACGGCGCCATTGGCGAGAGCGAACGCAATGCTGCGCGCATTTTCAATGCCGACCACTGCTTCTTTGTGACCAACGGCACCAGCACCTCCAACAAGATGGTCTGGCACCACGCGGTGGCGCCGGGCGATGTGGTGGTGGTCGACCGCAACTGCCACAAGTCCATCTTGCACTCGATCATCATGACCGGGGCGATTCCGGTGTTTTTGAAGCCCACACGCAACCACTTCGGCATCATCGGCCCGATCCCCAAGAGCGAGTTCGAGCCCGCAGCGATTCAGGCCAAGATCAAGAAGAACCCGCTGCTCAAGGGTGTGGATGCCAAGAAGGTCAAGCCGCGCATCCTGACGCTCACTCAGTCAACGTACGACGGCGTGCTCTACAACACCGAGACCATCAAGGGCATGCTCGACGGCTATGTCGAGAACCTGCACTTTGACGAGGCTTGGCTGCCGCATGCGGCCTTCCACCCGTTTTATGGCCCTTACCATGCCATGGGTAAAAAACGCGCACGCCCACAGCACAGCATGGTGTACGCCACACAGTCCATCCACAAATTGTTGGCCGGCATCAGCCAGGCCAGCCATGTGTTGGTGCAGGACGCGCAAAACACCAAACTGGACCGCCCGCTGTTCAATGAGGCGTATTTGATGCACACCTCCACCAGCCCGCAGTACAGCATCATCGCCAGCTGCGATGTGGCTGCGGCCATGATGGAGCCGCCAGGCGGCACCGCACTGGTCGAAGAAAGCATTGCCGAAGCCTTGGACTTTCGCCGCGCCATGCGCAAGGTGGACGCCGAGTACGGCAAGGACTGGTGGTTCAAGGTCTGGGGCCCTGAAAAATTTGGCGAAGAGGGCATTGGCCGCGCTGACGACTGGATCTTGCGCAACGACCCACGCAAGAAAGCCAGCAAGTGGCACGGCTTTGGTCAGCAACTGGCCGACGGCTTCAACATGCTCGACCCGATCAAGTCGACCATCGTCACGCCGGGCCTGGACCTGGACGGCAAGTTCGACAAGACCGGGATTCCGGCCTCGATCGTGAGCAAGTTCCTGACCGAGCACGGTGTGGTGGTGGAGAAGACGGGTCTGTACAGCTTCTTCATCATGTTCACCATCGGCATCACCAAGGGGCGCTGGAACACTTTGCTGACGGCTTTGCAGCAGTTCAAAGACGAGTACGCCAAGAACCAGCCCATGTGGAAAATCATGCCGGAGTTCTGTCAGAAGCACCCACGCTATGAGCGCATGGGGCTGCGCGATCTGTGCCAGCACGTGCACGAGATGTATGCCCGCTACGACATCGCACGCCTGACCACAGAGATGTACCTGTCAGACTTGGCACCGGCCATGAAACCCTCGGATGCCTACGCGCACATTGCCCAGCGCAAGACCGAGCGGGTGGAAATTGACCATCTGGAAGGCCGCATCACCGTGGGTTTGGTGACGCCTTATCCACCGGGCATTCCTTTGCTGATCCCTGGTGAGGTTTTCAACAAGAAGATCGTGGATTACCTCAAATTTGCCCGCCAGTTCAACCAGGAATGCCCTGGCTTTGAAACCGACATTCATGGTCTGGTGGAAATCGTGGGTGAGGACGGCAAAAAGCGCTACTACGCCGATTGCGTCAAGGAGTCCTGATCGCTTGGCGCATTCATTGCGCCAATTGACAGACAACAAAAAAGCGGCCTTGGCCGCTTTTTTGTTGTGCCGTCATCGGCTTTACGCTGCGTCAGCCGGCTCGGCGATGCCACCGACCACTTGGCTGAAACCACCGTCCACATACGTGATTTCAGCGGTCACGCCAGCGGCCAGATCGCTCAGCAAGAAAGCGGCCACATTGCCCACATCCTCGATGGTCACGTTGCGGCGGATAGGCGAAGCCTCGGCCACGACCGAGAGGATCTTGCCAAAGCCTTTGATACCGCTGGCGGCCAGGGTTTTGATGGGACCCGCCGAAATGCCGTTGGCGCGCATGCCGCGGGCCTGGCTGCCCAAAGACTCGGCCAGGTAACGCACAGAGGCTTCCAGGCTGGCTTTGGCCAAACCCATGGTGTTGTAGTTGGGCACATTGCGGATGGCACCCAGGTAAGTCAGGGTCAAAACGGCCGATTTGTCGTTCAGGTAAGGCAAGGCGGCCTTGGCCATCGCAGGGAAGCTGTAGGCGCTGATGTCGTGCGCGATCTTGAAACCTTCGCGTGACAGGCCGTCGAGGAAGTCACCGGCAATGGCTTCGCGGGGGGCGTAGCCGATCGCATGCACAAAACCATCGAACTTGGGCCAGTGGGCCGAGAGATCGGTGAAGAGTTTGGCAATTTGCTCGTCGCTGCCGACATCACAGTCGAACACCAGATTGGATCCAAAGTCGGCTGCGAATTCGGTGATGCGGTCCTTGAAACGCTCGCCCACATAACTGAAAGCCAGTTCTGCACCTTGTGCATGGCAGGCCTTGGCGATGCCGTAGGCGATCGAGCGGTTGGACAACACGCCGGTGATCAGTAATTTTTTACCAGCCAGGAATCCTGTTTTTTGGGTCATGTCTTCAACTCCGAGAAAATATGGGCAGAATTGTCGCATGCCAAGACACACGGTTCGGATTGGGAGAAGTTGCCTGCTGGCGGTGATGGCCTGCATGGCGATGCCCGTTTGGGCTGTGCACGCCTACGGCCAGTTTGGCGATGTGCGTTATCCGCCGGGTTTTGCGCATTTCAGCTACGTGAATCCGCAAGCCCCCAAGGGCGGCTCCATCGTGTTGGTGCCGCCAACGCGGCAGTCCAACTTTGACAAATACAACCCCTTCACGCTCAAGGGCAGTGCGCCCCCGGGCATGCTGGGCATGGTGTTTGACACCTTGTTGGTGGGCAATATGGACGAGCCGACCACGGCTTATGGTTTGCTGGCTTCGGACATTCAGGTGGCCCCCGATCGTTCGTGGGTGACTTTCACGCTGAACCCGCAGGCACGCTTTCACAACGGCGATCCGGTGCTGGCCGCCGATGTGAAGCATTCATTCGAGCGTTTGACCAGTCCGCAGGCCGCGCCGCAGTACCGGACGTATTTTGGCGAGGTCAAGTCGGCCACGGTGCTTTCACAGCGCCAGATCCGTTTCGATTTTCAACGTCCCAACAGCGAGCTGCCTCTGATTGTGGGCAGTCTGCCCGTGTTCAGCCGCCAATGGGGTCTGCAAACGGGTGGGCACAAACCGTTGGACCAGATGGTGATGGACATGCCCATCGCATCCGGGCCTTACCGCATCGGACCTGTGCAATTTGGACGCGACGTGACGTATGTGCGCGACCCGGATTACTGGGCACGCGACTTGAATGTCCGCAAAGGCCTGTTCAACTTTGACCGCATCACCTACAAAATTTACAAGGACAGCACGGCGCAGCTCGAAGCTTTCAAGGCCGGTGAGTTCGATTACATGCAGTCTTTTGTGGCACGTGAGTGGGCCAGGGCTTACACCGGCCGGGCCTTTGATCGCGGTGAGCTGGTCAAGGCCGAGTTGCCGCACGGCAATGCGGGGGACTTTCAGGGCTTTCAATTCAATTTGCGCCGCGACAAATTCAAGGATGTTCGGGTGCGGCAAGCGATCGCGCTGGCGATGGATTTTGAGTGGCTCAACCGCCAGCTGTTCTACAACGCCTACAGCCGTGTGCGGGGGTATTTTGTGGCCAGCGACTTTGAGGCCAAAGGCCGTCCCGGCCCTGAAGAGCTGAGCTTGCTGGAGCCCTTGCGAGCCAAGATGCCGCCCGAGGTGTTTGACCAAGATGTGCCTTTGCCGCCGGCCACGCAGCTGGCACCGGACTCGGGTCACACCTTGCGCGATCACCTGCGGCAAGCCCGAGATTTGCTCAAGGCGGCCGGCTGGACGTACAAGGACGGCGCTTTGCGCGATGCCCGCGGGCAGGCTTTGACCATCGAGTTCCTCGACAGCTCGGGCTCCATGGGGAGGGTGGTCACTCCGTTTGCCAAAAATCTCGAAAAACTGGGCATCCAGGTCCAGTACAAGGTGACCGACTTCGCCTTGCTCCAAAAACGCATGGATGTGTTCGATTTCGATGTGGTCAGCAACCGCACTGTCGGCAGCGAGGCACCTGGCACTGAGCTGCTTGAACGTTTTGGCTCTCGATCGGCTCAGGTGGAAGGGTCGGGCAATGTGCTGGGTTTGCAAGATGCGGCCGTGGATGCCTTGCTGGACCATGCAGTGAGTGCCACAACGCGGCCACAGCTGGTCACCAGTTTGCGGGCTCTGGACCGGGTGCTGCGCCACGGGCACTACGTGGTGCCGCACTGGTATGGCGCGGTTCACCGCGTCGCCTGGCGTGCTGCAGCTTTTGAGCGGCCCCAAGCTTTGCCCCGGTATTACCAGCCAGAAGCCTTGGTGACCACCGTGTGGTGGTCGCCAGCGGCCACTGGCCAGACCCTGAAGAAAGCACCTTGACCATGCTGGCTTACATCGTCAAACGTTTGTTGCTGATGATTCCAACGCTGCTGGGCGTGTTGCTCATGACTTTTGTTGTGATCCAGTTTGTGCCAGGTGGGCCGGTGGAGCAGATGGTGGCCCAGTTGCAAGGTCGCGATTCGGGCGGCGAGGGGGCTGCGGCCGCTGGCAGTGGCTACCGCGGGCGACAGGGGGTGGATGCGGCGCGCATTGCCGAGATCAAGACGCTTTATGGCTTTGACAAGCCCCCTGTGGAGCGTTTTTGGATGATGCTCCAGCAGTTTGCCCGCTTCGATCTGGGCAAGAGCTTCTTCTATCCCAAAAATGTTTGGGACCTGATTTTGGAAAAACTGCCGGTGTCCATCAGTCTGGGCTTGTGGACTTTCTTTTTGAGTTACCTGGTTTCGGTGCCGCTGGGCATCGCCAAGGCCGTGCGGGCGGGCACGCGTTTTGACACGCTGACCAGCCTGCTGGTGTTGGTGGGCTATGCCATTCCAGGCTTTGTGCTGGGTGTGGCATTGCTGGTGATTTTTGGCGGTCAGTTGCAGTGGTTTCCTTTGCGTGGCCTGACCTCTTCGAACTGGGAACAGCTCAGTTGGGGGAGCCAGGTGGTGGATTATTTGTGGCACATCGCATTGCCCGTGACGGCCAGCGTGCTCGGGGCTTTTGCCGTGATCACCATGCTGACCAAGAACGCATTTCTGGAAGAAATCCGCAAGCAATACGTGCTGACAGCCCGGGCCAAGGGTTTGAGTGAACGCCGTGTGCTGTACCGCCATGTGATGCGCAACGCGCTGATTCCGCTGGTGACGGGTTTTCCTGCGGCGTTCATCGGCGCATTTTTCACAGGATCACTGCTGATTGAAACCCTGTTTTCGCTCGATGGCTTGGGCTTGTTGAGCTATGAATCGGTCATTCGGCGTGACTATCCGGTGGTTCTGGGTACGTTGTACCTGTTCACTTTGATCGGGCTGGTGACCAAGTTGATCAGCGATTTGTGTTACCTCTGGGTCGATCCCCGTGTGAAGTTCGAGCCATGACACCAGCTGCTTCTCAAATGTCGCCCTCCCGCCGCGCGTGGCTGCGTTTCAAACGCAACCGTCTGGGCTTTGGCAGCCTGGTCATTTTTGTCACGCTGTTTGTGCTGAGCCTGGGGGCCGAGTTCTTATCGAACGACAAGCCTTTGCTCGTGCGCTACCAAGGGCATTGGTATTTTCCGGTGGTGCAAGACCTGCCTGAGACCGTGTTTGGCGGTGACTTCGAAACACCCACCGATTACCTGGATCCATTCATTCAGCAGCAACTTCGCCGCGATGGGCAGTGGGTTCTGAAAGCCCCCAACCCCTACCACCACAGCACGTTGGATTACTTTGCGCCTTTGCCCAACCCGGCACCGCCCACCGCGCGCAACTGGTTGGGCACCGACGACAGGGGGCGCGATGTGTTGGCCAGACTGCTTTACGGTTTCCGTGTATCGGTCCTGTTTGCGTTGGCCTTGACGGCGTTCGGTGTTGTGCTGGGGGTGCTGACCGGCGCGGTGCAGGGTTTTTTTGCCGGCAAGACCGATTTGGTGTTTCAGCGCTTCATTGAAATCTGGAGTGCCATGCCTGAGCTGTATTTGCTCATCATTTTTTCGGCCGTGTTCGAGCCCAGTGTGGGGCTGCTGCTGATTTTGCTGAGCCTGTTTGGCTGGATGGGCTTGTCAGACTATGTGCGCGCCGAATTCTTGCGCAACCGTCAGCTCGATTACGTCAAATCGGCCAGGGCCTTGGGCCTGGGCCATGGGCCCATCATCTGGCGCCATGTGCTGCCCAACAGCATGACGCCAGTGGTGACGTTTTTGCCTTTCCGCATGAGTGGCGCGATCTTGGCCTTGACCTCGCTGGATTTTCTGGGCCTGGGGGTGCCGCCTGGCACGCCTTCTTTGGGTGAGTTGTTGGCTCAAGGCAAAAACAACATCGACGCCTGGTGGATTTCGATCTCAACTTTTGTGGTCCTGGTGCTCACCTTGCTGTTGCTCACCTTCATGGGCGATGCCCTGCGCGATGCACTCGATCCGCGAAAGGCGCAATCATGAGCGATCAGGCCTTGCTGGTGTTGAAGGGGCTGTCGGTGTCGTTCGGCGAAACCGAAGTGGTCCATGAGATTGATCTGACCATTCGGGCGGGAGAGCGGCTGGCGCTGGTCGGTGAGTCGGGTTCGGGGAAGTCGGTCACGGCCTTGTCGGTGTTGCGGCTGCTGGAGTCGGCAACGTTCAAGGGGCAGGTGCTCTGGCAGGGTGAGGACCTGTTGCAAAAATCGGGGGCGCAGATGCAGCGCATCCGGGGTGATGACATCGCCATGATCTTTCAAGAGCCCATGACCGCGCTCAACCCCTTGATGACGGTGGGCCAGCAAATTGCCGAGGTGCTGGCGCTCAAAAAGGCTTTGCGACCCCAAGCGGCGCGGCAAAAGGCGGTGGCCTTGCTGGCCGATACAGGCATTGACGATCCCGAGCGCCGGTTTGGCGCTTACCCGCATCAGCTCTCGGGAGGGCAGCGCCAACGGGCGATGATGGCCATGGCCTTGGCCTCCGAGCCCAAGCTATTGCTGGCCGATGAGCCCACGACCGCACTGGATGCCAGTTTGCGCTTGCAAATGCTGCAATTGCTGGCGCGCTTACAGCAAAAAACGGGCATGGCGGTTTTGTTGATCACCCATGATCTGGCTTTGGTGCGGCACTTCGCGGACCATGTGGCGGTCATGGAAAAGGGCCGCTTGGTGGAGCAGGGGCCCTTGGCCCATGTGTTTGCGCATCCGCAACATGCGTACACCCGTCAACTGCTCAGCAGTCGCCCCAGTCGAGAGGGGCTGTCTCAAACCCACAGCACGCAAACCCCCTTGTTGCAAGCCTCGGCTTTGTTAGTGCGCTACCCGATCCCTGAATCCGGCTTTCGCGGCTGGTTCCGAACGCGCCATTTCACAGCCTTGCACGGTGCCGATTTCGACATCCAGCCCGGCACCACCTTGGGCGTGATGGGGGAGTCGGGCTCGGGCAAGTCCAGCTTGGCCCAGGCGGTGTTGGGCCTGATCCCATTTGGAGGGCATTTGTCTTTCTCTGGGCGGTCGTGGCAAGGCTCGCCAAGCCGGGACCGGTCTTTGCGCCGTCGGGTGCAGGCCGTGTTCCAGGATCCGTATGGCAGCTTGTCACCCCGCATGACGGTGGGGGAAATCGTTTCGGAGGGGTTGAAACTGCATCAGCCTGACTGGTCGCGCATGCAGATCGAGCAAAAGGTCTTGGCCACGTTGCAGGAGGTGGGTTTGTCCACCGAGTCTTTTCCTGATTTGCTCAACCGTTACCCCCATGCCTTTTCGGGCGGGCAACGTCAGCGAATTGCACTGGCCCGCGCGTTGGTGATCGAGCCCGAATTGCTGGTGCTGGACGAACCCACCAGCGCATTGGATGTGACGGTGCAGCAGCAAATATTGAAGTTACTTCAGGACTTGCAAAAAAACAAAGAAATTGCGTACTTATTGATCACGCATGACGTCGATGTTTTGCGGGCCATGGCGCACCAGATCATGGTGCTGCAAGCGGGCCAGGTGGTGGAGTCGGGATCGGCTGAACAAGTGCTGCACCAAGCCGAGCACCCTTACACGCGCAGTCTGCTGGACGCTTTCCCGGATGCCTGATGCGCGAGCCTCAAGGCCCACCTTCTTTTTCCTTCAAAATCACACACTTAGCACATTTTTCAGCTAGAATACTATCTTCACGACCAAACGGGCGGGTTTTCACCGCCCGTTTTTTTTGGTCTTTCATTTTTAGTCTGACATTTCGAAGTTCTGTGGCACTGCAGCAAATCGTTGAAGAAACCGTGACCGGCCTGGGCTATGACCTGGTTGAGATTGAGCGCTCTGCGGGCGGTTTGCTGCGCATCACGATCGATTGGCCGTGGCAGCCAGGCTCGGATGTGTTTGTCACGGTAGAAGACTGCGAAAAAGTCAATCGACAGCTGCAGTTTGCTCTCGAGGTGGACGGGGTGACCTACAACCGCCTTGAGGTGTCGTCCCCCGGCATCGACCGTCCCTTGCGGCATGAAAAGGACTTTGAGCGTTTCACGGGTGAGTTGATCGACCTCACGCTCAAAGCCCCCATGGGTGAGAACGCAGCGGGCATGGTCAGTGCCAACCGCAAAAAATTCCGCGGCACGCTCGAGCGTGCGGCCACCGGCGAAGGCTGGCAAATCGTCTGGAGCGATGAGCCTGCAGTCAAGCCCGGTCAACGGATCAGCAAGAAACGAGTGCCAGCGCCTTTGCATGCCCTGGGCTTCACGCTGGACGAATTGCGCGACGCCCGTCTGGCGCCCGTGGTGGATTTCAAGGGGCGAAAGCCCAAGGCACAAGCCTGACCCTGGTGGCGGCTTTTTGAATATTTGAATCGGGGCTCCATCACAAGCCCCACTGGAACAGGAGAGTCGAGTCATGAATCGCGAAATGTTGATGTTGGTCGAAGCCATCTCACGTGAAAAGAACGTGGAGCGCGACGTGGTGTTTGGTGCCGTGGAAG
>ERZ650301.185-NODE-185-length-16174-cov-54.802965_pt1 | contig 16174 bp, 1 predicted proteins | sample MGYA00376237_ERZ650301 | MGnify/ENA primary metagenome ERZ650301 (study PRJEB26733, sample SAMN07839255) | wastewater metagenome | biome: small river; feature: stream; material: water | place: USA: North Carolina | collected 2016-04-05 ...
CATTAGTAGCTACACTTCCATTTACCGGTACGTTGATGTTTGTCGCATTGACATCAGAACTGATTGGACAACCAGTTGAATTGAATCCTGGTACTGTAGGACATAAATCTAAACTATCAATAATTCCATCCCCATCGGAATCACAATTTAAAGTAGATTGAGAGACAATAGTTTTAATTGTTGCTGCACTAATACATCCTGCAGATGTTTTGATAGTAACATTATATGTTCCTGAAGCAACTGAGCTAAATACAGTACTTGATTGGTATGTTGTTCCGTTAATACTATATGTATCACCTGAATTACCTGTCGGTGTAACTGTTATTGTTCCTGTTGCAACCGTACATGTCGGTTGTGTTACGCTTGCTGAAGGTGCATTAGCTGGTGCTGGTGCTGCATTTATAATTACAATTGCTGGTGCACTAGAACAACCTGCCGTATTCTTAGCTGTAAGATTGTATACTCCTGTTGCAACTGCTGTAAAAATTCCATTTGTATTGGTATAGGTTGATCCATTAATACTAAATGAATCTCCTGAATTAATTGTTGAAGTCACAGTTATTGTTCCTGTAGTACTAGCACAATTTGGTTGAATCACACTTGCTGTTGGCGTAGTTGGTGTAACTGGTTGACTAGCAATAGTTGCTGATGTAGCTGAACTAATACAACCACTAGCAGAACGAATTGTTACGCTATACGTATTTGGTAGTACTCCTAAGAAAATTGGACTCACTTGATAATTAGTACCATCAATACTATATGCTTCACCTGCATTTCCTGTTGAAGTTATCGTAATCGTTCCTGTTCCAGAAGTACAATTAGTTTGTACCAAAGTAACCGTTGGAGCTGCTGGTGTTACAGGTTGTGAATTAACCGTAACAATTGACGCAGCTCCAACGCATCCTGCCGCTGATTTAACAGTAACATTATACATTGCTGGAGCAACACCTGTGAAAATTCCAGTAGTATTAGTGTAAGTTACACCATCAATGCTAAATCGATCTCCAGCATTAATTGTTGACGTAACTGTTATCGTTCCTGTAGCTACAGAACACGTTGGTTGTGTCACGGTTGTAGTTGGAGCTGCAGGTAAAACATTAACGGTTACAGTCGTTGGACTTGTAATTAATTGACATCCATTATTGTCTGTAACTTTAACACTATAATTTCCTGGTGTTTGAGCCGTAAATGTTGCCGCTGTAGCAGAAGCAATATCCACACCACTAGTCATCCATTGGTACGTAAATGGATTCGATCCAGATGCATTTGCTGTTAAAACACTTGAATCTCCTGCACAGATCGTATTTGATGGTGCAGCATTTATAGTTACTGTTGGCAAACTATTTACAGTCACAGTAATTGGACATGATGTTCCAGTTGAAGTAACTACTTGATAGCTTCCTGAAGTTGTAGCTGTATAATTAGCGGTTGTTCCTCCTGAAGGTACGTTGACAAATCCGCTTCCTGTATCAACTTGCCATTGGTAACTTGCTAAACCTGTAGTCGTGCTCAAAGCAACTCCTCCTCCTTGACAAACTGTAGTTGAACCCGTTGCAGTTGCAGTTGGTATAGTAGTCACTTTAGTTATAGCAGAAGTGGTACTACATCCTCCAGCCGTTACAACTACACTATAAGAACCTGCAAGAGTTGCAATATGAGTTGCATTCGTGGCTCCTGAGATAATAGTACTATCTAAATACCATTGGTAGGTTGGACTAGATCCATTAGTAGAGGCTGTTAACGTTAATGAAGTGGTAGAACAATCATTAAATCCTAGGTTAGCTCCTTCTGCAATTAATGCAGTTGGCAAAGGATTCACTGTTTGAACATACGGTAAACTTGGAGAGCTTGAACATCCATTTACATTGGTTACTACCACTGAAAATGATCCTCCAAGAGCCGTTGTATACGTTTGTCCTGTAGCCCCTGGAATTATCGTTCCGCTTTCATACCATTGATTTCCAGTAGAAGCACTACTTGTTAATGTTACTGCAGTACCTGCACAAACTGTGCTAGATGCTGACGAAGTAATTGTTGGTGTTGCTGGAGTAACTGGTTGTACATTAACCGTAATGGCTGTTGGTGTACTGACACATCCTGCAGCAGATTTTACTGTAACAGCGTAATTTCCAGAAGATACCGAATTAAATGTAGTGCTCGATTGATAAGTAGACCCGTCAATACTATAGGTATCTCCTGAATTTCCAGTAGCTGTAATTATAACAGTCCCTGTGGCAACTGAACACGTTGGCTGAGTTACACTTACAGTTGGTGCTATAGGTGGTGCTGACGCTGCGTTAACAATAACAACAGCTGAGGCACTTATACAGCCTGTTGTATTTCTAGTGGTCAAGTTATAAACCCCTGTTGCAACACCTGTGAAAATTCCATTAGTATTAGTATAGGTAGTTCCATCAATACTAAATCGATCTCCAGCATTAATTGTTGACGTAACTGTAATAGTTCCTGTAGCAACCGTACAAGTAGGCTGTGTTACAGTTGCGGTTGGTGTGGATGGAGAAGCTGGTTGTGCATTCACTACTACTGAAGTTCCTGAACTAATACATCCTCCTGATGATTTTATAGTAACACTATACGTATTAGGTTGTACCCCTAAGAAAATAGGACTCACTTGATAATTAGAACCATCAATACTATAAATATCTCCTGTGATTCCAGTCGCAGCAACCGTAATTGTTCCTGTAGCGACAGTACATGTTGGTTGCGTAACCGATGCTGTTGGTGCTGATGGCGTTACGGGTTGGCTATTTACAATTACTGAAGTCCCTGAACTCAAGCACCCTGCAGCTGATTTAACAGTAACACTGTAACTACCAGTGGTAATTCCTGTAAATATACCTGTAGTATTTGTGTATGTCACACCATCAATACTAAATCTATCTCCAGAATTAATTGTTGAAGTAACTGTTATTGTTCCGGTAGCTGTCGAACATGTAGGTTGTGTTACAGTTGCTGTTGGTGCAGCAGGTGTAGCTGGTTGTGCTGCAATTGTTGTTGCAGTAATTGCACTTGTGCATCCCGATCCGTTTTTAACTGTAACATTGTAATTAGCCGCTGATAACCCTGTAAAAATACCTGTAGTATTGGTATATGTTGTCCCATCAGTACTATATGTATAACCTGTTCCTAATGGAGAAACAACCGTGATTGTTCCTGTAGCCACAGAACATGTAGGGTTAACTACAGCTACTGTAGGAGTATTAGGTGTTGCAGGTTGTGCATTGACTATAAAAGAAGTAGAATCTCCAATACAACCCACCGTTCCTTGTGCACTAATAGTGTATATTCCAGGAGTTAAGCCTGTGAAAATACCCGTTGTATTGGTATAGTTTATTCCGTCAATACTATACGTTATACCCGATCCAATAGGAGAAGTAATTGTAATTGTACCTGTTGCTACCGTACAGCTTGGCTGTGTTATTGTAGCTGTTGGAGCTGACGGTAATGCTGCTGGTGTAATTATAGTAACATTAGAAGCTGTATTCACACAACCTGCCGCATTTTTAATCGTTATAGGATAAGTTCCAGGTGCAACATTATTGAAGACACCATTAGTATTACTATAATCAAAACCATCGATACTATAGGTTAATCCAGCTTGAATTGGAGAAGTAACCGTTATTTTACCTGTACTTACATTACAAGTTGGTTGAACCAAAGTAGCCACCGCAGTCGCAATAGATGATGGGAAAGCAGTTATTGTTACTGAACTTGCTGCACTGACACATCCAGAAGCATTTTGGGTTGTAACCGAATATGTACCCGCTACTAGATTTGTAAACTGACCTGTAGTATTGGTGTAATTAGAACCATCTATACTGTAAGTCAAGCCTGAACCTCTTGGCGAATCAACAAATATTATTCCTGTTGACACACTACAAGATGGTTGAGTAACAGTAGTCAGTGCTGTAGAAGGTGCTGGATTAACCAAGACCTGAACTTGTGTTCGGTCTGATTCTACACCATCCAGAGTTTGTGAAACATAATAGTAATACGTTCCTGGTGCTGTTGTAGAAGGGACTAAAGAGCTAGGTGCTGTTGCACCTGTAGCCGCTGCATACCAATGTAATGTTCCTCCAGCAGATGGAGTCGCAGTTACTGCAGTTGCTGTAGCACCTTGACAATATACATAATTTGTAACCGCAGGTGGAACTATAGCTTGGGGCTTAATAGCAACATTTAAAGTAACAGGCGCGCTTTCACATCCAGCAGCATTTACTGCTTTCACTGTAATTGTTCCTGTATTATTAGTCATTGCTGCAGTAGTAGCAATGATGGTATTTGAAGTTGATGTTCCTGTCCATCCATTTGGTAATGTCCAAACATAGGACACGGCTCCAGCAACGGCAGTTACAGAATACGTTTCAGAAGTAGCCACATAAGGAGTAGCGTTTCCTGAAATAGTCCCTGAAATAGTCAATGCGCCTGGTGCCGCTGGAATAGTTTCTGAAACTGCAACACTAGAACATCCATTTGATGAAATAGCAACAACAGTATGCGTACCCACCGCTAATCCGCTAAATACCGGGCTAGATTGAGCAGAACCTCCATCTACTGTATAGGTATAACCTGAACCTACTGGTGAAGTAATTGTAATTGTACCTGTTGTTACTGAACAGCTAGGTGCAGTAACTGTTGCAACTGGAGTAGCTGCCAATGGATTTACAGTAACCATTGTTGGCGCAGTTGTAGCTTGACAACCATTAGAATCTGTAATAATGGCGCTAAAGCTTCCTGAAAGTGTACTTGTATAAGTAGCAGCAGTTGCTCCGCTGATTGGTGTAGCACCATCAAGCCATTGATAGCCTGCCACTGTAGTTGGCGAAGTTACCGTACCAGTAGCAGTTAATACAGTAGACTGACCTGCACATAATGGGCCAGTTGGATTCGCACTAATACTCGCTGTTGGCAAGGCAAATAGTTTTAACTCTGATGGACATGAAGTAATCGTTTGACTCACATCAGATACAATTACTCTATAGAAACCAGCCGCCGAAGCAACATAATTGATAGCATTATTAGTTCCTGAAGCCGAAGCCCATCCTGTTGTACCATTGGCACTATATTCCCATGCAAATGTTGGATTAGTAAATCCTGTTGTATTTGCCGTAAATGTAAAGGTTTGACCTGAACAAACTGAACCTGAAGTAACATTCACTGAAGGTCCTGTAGTAACTAAACTAGGTATTGAAGTAAATGAACAACCCGCAATACTAGTAATTTTAACAGTATAACTACCTGTAGTTGTGGCAGTATAAGTAATAGCCGTAGCACCACTTATAGCAACTCCATCTTTATACCAAGTATAGGTTGGAGTAGTCGCATCAGTAGTCGCAGTCAATAAAACCGGAGCCGCTGTTCCACAATTCGTATTTCCTAAAGTAATTGACTGTGCAATGCTAGCTGTTGGTGTTGGTGCAATTGTAACTACAGTAGCGTTACTTGTTGCTGAACAACCTGAAGCAGCCGTTCCTAGAACCGTATAAGAACCTGCAGCGTCTGCAGTATAAGTGGCTTGAGTTGCTCCTACAATTGCTGAACCATCTTTAAACCATTGGTAGGCAGCACTTGTACTAGCCGTTAAAGTAGTTGCGCCTCCTGCGCAAATAGTTGTTCCAGGAGCCACTGTGATAGTTGGTACAACTGCCGCAGCTGGTTGTGCATTAATTACTGCATTTGTAACTGCACTTGTACATCCGTTGCTGTTTTTAGTTGTAACTGTATATGTTCCCGCGGCTAATCCAGTAAAGACATTAGACACTTGATACGTTGTTCCATTGATACTATAAGTCTCTCCAGCATTTCCAGAAGGAGTAATAGTAATAGTACCTGTAGCAACTAAACATGTTGGTTGTGTTATCGCAACAACCGGTGCTAAAGGCAACGAACTTACAACAATAATTGAAGTCGTTGAATCACTTTTACAACCTGTAGTTGGGTCTGTATATTCTACCTTATAGCTTCCAGAAGCAGCCGCAGTATAAGCTTGAGATGTAGCTCCAGCAATAGCAGCATTATTTTGGAACCATTGATTATTCGTAGCATAACTACTAGTTAATGTTGCTGTACTACCTAAACAAACGGTGGTTCCAGGAGCAACGGTAACTGTTGGTACAGCTGGTGCAGGATTTACTGTTACATCTTGTGGATCTGTAAGTACCGTGCTTGTATCAGCATAAGTCAACAATGTAGTATAATCCCCTGTAGTGGTTGCTGTATAAGTGTTAGCAGTAGCCCCTGAAATGGCTACTCCATTTTTATACCATTGGTAAGACACTGGTGCAGTACCTCCATTTAAATTAATATTAAGTATCACCGAACCTGGACTACAGAATGTAGTAGGTCCAGCAGGTACAATAAATGGAATAATACATCTTGTATTGATTAATTCATTTACATAATCTTTTTTAGGCGAAGTAGTTACTTTAGGCAACCATCCGCTTGTAGCATAAGTGGCTGCCAACGTATCGTTGTTCTCCATTAAAGTAGAGAAACCATTGGCTCCATAAGGTCCTTTAATATAATTGGTATTCGATGCAAATGGTTTACCATGTACAGCTTCTTTAGTATCCGGACAACCATCGTTATCAGAATCACTGTCTAAGTCGTCATTGATACCATCATTATCATAATCACATTTCCCAATATTTAAACTTGGATTTAACTCCAATAATTGGAAACCAAAGTTTTCATTTGCCACAGAACCTGCTAAAGCATTCCAAGTATATTTTAATACTAATGGTGTAGCAGTAGTAGCCTGAGCATTGTATTGTACTTGAATAAATACTTTATTAGTGCTTCCTGATAACATTCCTGAAAATGCGGTTGACATTCTCATCGATGGAGTTATAGCTTGATCTACTGTGTATTTTTCTTTTAAATAATAGCGTTGCGGAATAGCTTTAATAATTCCGTCTCCTGCAATTCCACCATCTACTCGTAAGCTTCTTGGGTGGAATCCCCATGGTCCATTACCTCCTTCGTTAGCTAATACTTTTAAATCTAATGCGGTGTACGGAGCAACGGGTTCAAATTTGATCGTCATGACACGATCTGCACTATTTACAAATGCACCATCTACCCAGTGTCCACTTACACTATTGTCGCTTTCATTACCTACAAGTGTATCTAAAGCACCGATGTTTTTAACTGGTGCAATTGTAATTTTACCAATAGGGACATTAGTTGCTTTATTAGTAATATACATTTGACGTCCATTTGTTCCTGCAATTGGTTGGAATCCAAACTTGGTCACAGGAGGAACTGTTGGACATTCGGTTTGGTCCAAAATACCATCATTATCATCGTCAATATCATCTACGTTAGGTACATTATCGCCATCGGTATCCAAACATCCTTTAACTGATTTATCCAAATAATTTTTAGAAGCCACATAATTGGAAGCTGCTAATTTGGTGTCATTCGTTTCTGCTACAGTAGCATATCCATTAACTCCATAAGGCCCTACAATAGTTTCTTGAGATAATGACGTATAGTATCCACTATGAGATTCTACTAAGTCATAACAGCCATCTCCATCGGAATCAGTATCGACCGCATTTCCTTTTTTATCTCCATCAGGGTCGGTGTTTTTATTACACACATTCATCATCACACCAAACGATTCATCACTTAAAGCGGCTACTCCTACAAAGTTGGCCGTAAAATCTACTTGTTTGTTGACATAATTAAATGGTATGATCACTTTCCATGTAGAAGCACTCACTGCATAATTCGCTCGGGTAACAATCACATCACCTGGATTGATTCCTTGCCCATCGGTATGCGAACTTAACTGATCATTTGGATCGTATACTATCCCTCCTACTGGAAAATTCCAACTCAAAGTAATCGATTGTTGCCCATTCACCACCGCAGCATTGGCAGTATTTCCTGGTAAATTTGGTCCAAAAGCCACTTGTGAGATTAACCCATTGGTTGGTGCTAAACTAGCTTTGAATTTATAGGTCGTATTGGCATCATTAACTTTATAATTAGAGGCGTCAGTTACATCTGTCACAGAAGTAACAGTAGACAAATCAGTAAACGACATGGTTCCTGTACCTTTCGAATTGCCGTTATTAAACGACCCTCCATAACCCATACCTAAACCTGTCGAAATTACATAACTTTTTACAAACTGAGCAACACCACAACCGTATTCATCTGCATCTAAGATTCCATCATTGTCATCATCAATATCATCTCGATCTGGAACCCCATCGGCATCCGTATCTGCACAAGAACTCACTGGTGAGTAGGCCATATAAGACGAAGAGGCATAAGTAATTGAGGCATCTTGCGTGTCATTAGTTTCAACTGTATTGGCTAAACCATTCGCACCATAAGGTCCTGCAATAGTTTGTGTAACTCCACCTGGAGTAGATGTTGAGCCTGCTTCAAAAGCATCACCACAACCATCATTATCTGAATCAGTATCCAAATAATCGGCAATTCCATCTCCATCAGTATCATCTACAAAACAAATATCGGCTGCAATACCATATCCTTCAATACCCACGTTAGTTGAAGTAGTTGTTTTATGCGAAGTTTGTAAGAAGAATTCACTTCCTAACGCATTCGTTAAGAAATCAATTCTCCAAGTACTTGCTGCAATAGTATAATTAGCACGGGTGGTAATTACCGTTCCAGATGTAATTACATCTCCAGTGGCATGGGTAGATAACTGATCGTTTGGATCATATACCACCGCTTTCACATCAGGGCTCCAAGTTAAAGTGATGCTTTGTGCATCGTTTACTTGAGCCGTATTAATTTGATTGGTTGGCACGTTCACTCCAAACTGTACTTTTCTAATTTGAGTTGGAGCCGACGGTGTCAATTTATAGGTTTTAGCATATACATTATCATTATCTGTAAATGAATAATGCAATCCTCCTTTAGAATTATCAAAAGATGTTTCCAAGGTACCTGGGCTAGTGTAAACCGTATTTACACCTACCAAGTTAATTTCGTAGTCCACTGTAGCACTACTGTTAGTAGCAGTTCCTGTTAACGTTTGAAGGTTAGCTGTAGCTCCTGTAGTTAGACTAGGAATAGTGAAGTATGCTGTACCGCAAGTGTTTTCTTCGGCATCTAAAATACCGTCATTATCATCGTCAATATCAATATTATCTTTCACACCATCTCCATCTGTATCCAAACAAGAGTTACTAATAGCAGAAATAGCTTGATTATACGTTATTGTCGATTTATAAGACGTAGTAATTTGAGCATCAAAATCGTCAGTAGTTTCTAGCGTATTAGCAAACCCATTGGTACCGTAAGGACCCGTAACCGTTGCTTGTGAAGCATTAGTTACTGCATTTCCTTCGAACGAATCAAAACAGCCATCATTATCTGAATCGGTATCCAATTGATTTTGTAAACCATCCGCATCCGTATCAAATAATGAACACGCATTAATATTAAATCCAAAACCTTCATTCACTAAAGCATTATCTCCAAAAATAGAGGCTTTAATATTGTACACATCGGCACTAGTGTGCATGTACATTTTTACCTTCCAAGTTTGGCCTGCTTTAACTTGCGCATTCGTAATAGCTACATTTTGCACAATCATATCCCCACTTTGAATCACATCTCCTGTATTGTGAGAACTCAATTGATTGTATGGATCATACACCACAGCATAGGCTCCAGGCCATGTCAATACAATATTACTAGCTTCATTTGAAGCTGTAGAGGCGGTATTAACGGGTACACTAGGCCCAAACTCAACGGTTTGTACTTTTGGCGGGATTGGAGTCGAACTAGTTTCTGAACTATTTGAAGTTAAATTGAAATTAATATCGGCATTCGTAGTAATACCATTCACTTGGAAGTGAATTCCATTTCCACCATCATACACCCCAGGATTAGTCACACTTGGTCCTGACATCAAAATTTCATAGTTGATTGTACCTGTTTCTTTTAAAATACTACCTGTTAATTTACCGGCTGCTGTTGTTTTATTAACAAACAATGGAGCCGAACAGTTCATTTCAATCGCATCTGGAATACCATCATTATCATCATCTAAATCACGTAGGTTACCCACATTATCCCCATCCGAATCCAAACATACATTTTGGATATCACTTAAAGCATAAGAAGCATAGGTAGAATTGTAGGTTACAATACCATTATCAACTGCTGTTTCTTTGGTATCTACCAATCCATTAGATCCTACAGCTCCTGTTAATGGAACAGTAGTCGTTACGTTACCCACATTGGCTTCGATTGCATCATTACAACCATCATCATCTGAATCTAAATCCAAACGGTTGACTACTCCATCGCCATCGGTATCCATATCGGTACAAACGGTAGCAGTACTTTTAGAAGTTAATTTAAAATTATGGTACCATTTTTCTGCTGTTTTACCACTGACTACAAATTTATAAGTTGATTTTGGCGCTTGAATACGGTGCACCATCACTCCATTTACGGTTGCGGTTAATACTCCGCTTTCATTAATATCGATTTCAAATTTTTGAGTTGCTGTATATACTATATTATTAACATTCCAAGTAGTTGGCATTTTTGCATAATAATTGGATGCAGTTGCAAAATAGTATTTAAAACTAGTTGTATCTAAATAATTGTTTACGACTTGGGTTATTGGATTTCCAGATAAATCTTTTGTCGGTGCCAAACCAATCATGCCTTCCACGTTGTTTACATCAGTCGTAAACTCCATGTGGATTGGTAAACTAAATTCTTTAGTAGCATAACTAGATGTCCAGCTTCCAGAATTAGCCGCTCCAGAAGTAGAAATGCCACTAACTTCGGTATCGTATGCTGCAACCGTTGTATTTCCAGTAAACGTTAAATCTTCCATAACCTCTGCCGGAGACACACAACTGGTTTGTTCTTCTTGATCCAAAACTCCATCATTGTCATCGTCAATATCGATGTAATCTAAGATTAAATCCCCGTCATGATCGTCGCATGCATTCAAGGTACTATCTAAGGCATAAGTGTTATATAAGTCGTCATTATAAGTAATAACACCACTATCGGCAGGGTTTTCTAAAGCATTAGCTAATCCATTGGTTCCTACAGTAGTAAAAGGGACTACTGTTGCGTTTAACTTAGTAGCGCCACCTTCTACAGCATCAGTACAGCCATCGCCATCTGAATCCAAATCCAAACGGTTGACTACGCCATCACCGTCCGTATCTAAATCAGCACACACTCCGTTTGGTGAATAAGAGGTCAATTTAACATTATTGAATACTCTGTTAGTAGTATAATATGCTGAAATTGCAAACTTATAATCGGCTATTTTTCCTTTGAATTTTCTAATAACAACTCCGGCTTGTTTTACTGTTACTATACCAGAAGCCGTAATATCAATTTCTATTTTTTGACCATTGGTATAGGCTTTAGTAAAATTCCAAGCATTTGGTAAATATCCTTGAATATTGACCCCATTATGGTAGATTTTATACGCTCCATCATTCCAGTTAGCCGGAGTTTGCGTATTGCCTACAGGCAATAACCCAATCATGGCTATGTTATTTGAAGCATTAGTAGTGTCGTATTCCAAATGAATTGGCAACTTGAACGTTTGATCAGAATAACTTGATTTCCAAAGTGTATTTGCAGTTGATACTGTTGTAATCGTAGTTGCTGAACTAGTAATTGTCGTTTGACCTGTATAGGTTAGGTCTGGTAAGTAGTTCTCTGGATACGTACAACTACCTTGTTCCGTAAGGTCCAGAATACCATCATTATCATCGTCAATATCGTCTGGGTTCACAACACCATCATTATCCGAATCGGTCATGTCTTTGTCCACCGCCCAAGCTAAATAGGGTTTTGTATTGGTTAAATCTACATTTACCTCATAAGTAGCCGTAGCTCCTGAACCTGCCGCTACTGCTTCAATATAAGTAGTCCCTCCGTTTTGGAAGTTGCCATCATCATCCATGGCTAAATACACTTTGTTATTAGGGAAGAAAGTAGTGTAATAATTTGGCAAGGTAGTTACCGCTGTATTGGTGTAGGACGGTATAGACACTTTAACAGAGCCTATGGTTCCTGTTTCATTTATTTTCCAAATTCTATTAAAGAAATATTTATTAATAGTAGTAGTATAGTTTAATTTTAAATCGCCATTGTTGTCTCCTACTACTAAGTAAGAGTCATTAGTTATGATATCATTACCTGCTGTTGAAGAGTTACCAACGGTAGTATTAATTATATTATTATTACCAATAGTTATAGCTGAAGTTGTATTTAAGGATTTAGATTGGCGTTGGTGTAATGCTTGACAATCTGAACGACCAATACCTATTACGTTATTATGGAAAACAGCATTGGCTGTTTTGTCCCAAAGTACCGTTGTACCATCTGGGGCAATATAATTATGGTTTAAAGTAATACCGTATTTAATACCCATATAGGTATTTACTTGGTTGCGCTCAGTAGTTGTTAATACTCTATTGTATACAAATACCTCAGGAATATATCCATTGAAGAAAAAAGTATTGTCTGCAGCAATAGTAACACCGTTTGCTTGTAAAGTGAAATTTGCAACATTATTTGTTGTACTTGCTACTTTTACTGAATTTCTATTAATTCCCCAATTATTTGTAGCAGAATAATCATTATACAATGACCAATCATATGGATTAAACGTACTTTGAATAGTGGCTACTCCTGTTTTTGCATCTGCAATAACTCCCGTAACAGGATTGAAGCCTAAACGATCCGTAGTTCCAAATCCGTCATAAAGATTACTATTACTATATAAATAATGAGTGCTTCGTGCAGCTGCTCCTGCACCATAATCCCATGGAAAACCATTATTCGCTGTGTTACTAATTGCTTTTACCATACCAAATACTTCCGCAGAAGTAAAATAACTAGCAAAGTCTAAATTAGCTCCAGTCAAAGATTTACCAAAAGAACTTAATCCATCAAAATAAACCGTTGGATTAAAGTTGATTGCATTAGTTTGGAATTTAGGTGTACCTGCTAATTTATTGATGGTTCTGTCAAAATACGAATCTGGCCAGTTGGACATAGTGCTACCTGTTGCTAATCCAATAGTAGCATTATCTGCTTTTAACCATTGTTGCAACCCTGCTGACACACCTCCAGGACTAGTCATACTTGCTGCAACGGTAAAGAATTGTCCATTGGCTAAATCAACATTAGCACTATAGGTTTTAGTAGTAGCATCATACGTCATTAAGACACGGGTATCTCCAACATCAGTAAACACCGCATCATTAGAAACAATTAAATATACACTTTGAGCAGGATCATAAGCTAGCGGTAACCAAGCAGTTGCTCCTGAAGTTATGCGAGTATCAAACTGTACTTTAACCGACCCAATAGTTCCTGTTTCTTGTACTTTCCAGTAACGTTGTAAAATACCTAGAGGGCCAGTTGCTGAACAAGCTGAAGTAGTCCAATCTAAAGCTCCGGCATTGTCTCCTACTAATAGATAGGAATTATTGACTCCTATATCATTTCCTGAACTCGCAGTATTTCCATTAGCTAAATCAATTGTATTGCTATTACCAATAGTTAACAAAGCTGAAGCATTTACAGATTTCGATTGACGTTGGTGCAAGCCTTGACTATCGGAACGACCAATACCAAAAATATTGGACACATAACCCGCATTTGCTGTTAGGTCGTACACTTTTGTTGTCCCATCAGCTGCTACATAATCATGTCCTAATGAAATCCCGTATTTAGTTCCTAAATAGGTTTCAATAACATTTTGCTGTGTTGCTGTTGAGGTATTTTGGTATCCAATACTTTCTGCTAGTTCTGATACTCCTGTAATTTGAGCTAAGGTAGTATTAGTTGCTATATTAATTACAGGTACTCCATTTAATGTAGGAGCAGAAACATAATACATTGACTTATAGTAAAAGTCTGGATTATTAAGTATATTGGTTGTAGCTGTAAAATTGACTGCAGGGTTAAAGTTAAATTGATTGGTTAAATAAGTAGGGCGTGTTGCATTACCAACCACATTCATAGCGTCGTAATCGTTGCCGGAAATATCTTCCCAAATATTCATCGCTGTATTATTCATCAATGGCGTTACCACTGATTTAGTATATAGGTCAAGTCGTAGTGCTTTTGACCCAACAAAATCAGTTGGAATCACGCGCACATATCGCGTGGTCACTGGTGCGTCAAAATCATTATATTGTAACACTTTACTATCCTCATTGCGGAGAAACAAACCTAAATTAGTCCAGTTCAAATTATCAGAAGACACTTTTACCGTAAAACTTGTAGTCGTTTCTGTGGTTGATGCTCTACCCATTGTCCCAATTCCATCTATAGTTTGAACCGACCCTAAATCTAAAGTAATGGACTCTGTAGGAGCTAATGCTGTATATGTTCCAGCAGAAGATAACCAAGCCTGAGTTGATGTAAATACTGATTTTGTAGGATCATAATTAGTAGCATCATAAGAAGTCGTAGCTGTTCTACTAGCAGCAGGAACATTTAAAAACGTTCTATTGTATAAAACCGGCTGATCTGCTTTGATCCAAAAATTAGCTGTGGTGGCTACAACTGCCCCAGTAGCTGAAGTAGTAGTTCTTGGAGTAAACACATATTTGTTCCCTGAAGTAGGCCAAGCAGCATTAGTAATATTCATACTAGTGAATATTGCTTCATTGAAAGTATTCACAAATAGATGCTCATTGGCCGAATTATTTAGTCCTGTTGTTGAGGTGATTGCAGCGACGGCCCCTGATCCATATAAAAATTCAATTTTGTTAGACCCCTCATATAACTTCACTTGAAAGTTATAGGCAGTAGCGGTATTAGCTGTTTTAGTTACTTTCCATTGTACCGTCAACACTTGATTTGGCGCTGTACCTGAAAGTTGGTAAGTCACCCCTCCATTTGTTCCCACAGTAAACCAATCCCATGCTGCACATACAAATGGTGTTGCTGCAGTTAAAATATTAGTGTTATCAAAAACCGCTACTTGAGTACTACCAAATTGTAGCATCCCTGTAGCTGCAGCAGAAAACTGCGTGTAATCTACTCCTTGATAATTAAAGGTAAATCCAATAGGCGTTACCGCTGATTTTAGAGTTGCAGCTCCAACAGCAACATTTCCTCCAGCAATAAGAGAGGTTCCTCCTGAAAGGTCAGAATAAGTTGCTGGCGCAGAGCTAAATTTGATATTATTAATTTGAGCATTTGCGGTAGCGCCGTTGAACAGCATTGCAAATAAATAAAAACTTAGTATTGTCAAATAAGCGCAATACTTCTTAAACGAAGTTGTAGAAAAATTTTTCATACAGTGTGGGGTTGTTTTTATGTGTTTGATTGCTTTTTTTTAATCACTAAAGACAATCGGATGTGGGGTTAAATATTTTATTGAAGTGGTCTTAAAACTAAGTTATGTCTCTTGATACTGTACTCGCCAGCTCCTATTGAGAGGAGCATAAATGGTAACAATATGCAAAGAAGTATTAATTGGTTCTACTTTAAACACAACTACATTAGTTGTATCAAGATTTCCTGAATATAAAACAGGACACGATTGAGGTTCTGATTGTAGAATAGCATTAAAAGCGATACAACAAAACAAAACAAATACGCTTTTTAATACAGTAGGTAATTTTTCTCGCATAGTCTTAAATACAATTATTTAATTATTATCGAGATTCGGGAAAGTTTAGGTGCATTACCATTTATAAACTGGGGTAGGTTTATCTATTGGTTGTTGTCCTATTTTTTGTTGTTTTAAAAAATTAGGACAGAACATAACACACACTTTTGCAAAAGTAGTTCAGCCTAATAGTCTAATAAAACAATTTTTATCACATAAAGATGTGATTTTTGTGCCCGAAGTGTCGGGACGATATACGATATACGATATACGATATACAATTTACGAGTTACGAGTTGCGAGTTGCGAGTTACGAAAAATGACAAACGGCTTAAAAAACTTTGCCATTTGTGCCTTCGCTGCAAAAAAAAGAAAAAGCAAAACAGATTAAAGAAATTTGATTAGTTTTGAAGTCATTTCCAATAAAGCCCTAATGAAAAAAATAGTGTTGTTTGTATTCGCTTTGTGCTGCTTCGTAGCTGCTTCCAACTCCTACGGAAGTGCTACTAGTAGAAGAATCCAAATTTTCACCACGGCAAACGG
>ERZ650301.186-NODE-186-length-16168-cov-5.869981_pt1 | contig 16168 bp, 16 predicted proteins | sample MGYA00376237_ERZ650301 | MGnify/ENA primary metagenome ERZ650301 (study PRJEB26733, sample SAMN07839255) | wastewater metagenome | biome: small river; feature: stream; material: water | place: USA: North Carolina | collected 2016-04-05 ...
CGCCCAATAATCAGCCCACAAACGAAAAACTGCGTAAGGCGTTGTGTAGAACTGATTGTTCGCGGTTATCTCGGGCATTAGGCAGCCGCAATACCGGCAACCTGAAAAGACCAAGAGGTCTTGTCGGTTTGCGCCTTTGACCACTTTCCGCCAGCAAGTCCAATCAACTTGATAGGCGTGAGTTCAGGAATGCTGCGAATGGCGTCAGCGTCTTTTGTTGATGCGGTCAAGGTGAATGTTTCGGTCTCCTGCTTTGAGCCTGAAACTTTCACAAGTGCCGTGATTGTCCAGACGGGAGTTCCGTCCTTGTCTTTCTTCTGAACCTCATCAGCGGCAAAGCCTTCATACTTTGGGCTGATGTCCAAGAAGCGAACGCTCTCAAACATTGAGGGGGCGAGGGGTAGATAGTAGCCGTAGTTTGGCATTTCATTACTCTTTCTGCCCAGGCACCTTGCTTGGGCAGATAAGTTATCGGCGTCGCGACCCTACGAGGCCATTTTTTTGAAAAAAACCAAATGTTGTAGCACCGAGCCTATTTCGTAGGTAATCTAGAAATAACCGGGAGGGGTTCTGATACCCCGTTGCCATTAGGCACCCGGTTTCTTTATTTCCACGGGAAACCGCGCCGTTGGAAACATTTTGATACCCGCGCCTTGCCAGTTTCCTGAAAAGTCTCTCCGAACTTGGGGCATCAACTTTTGTAAATATTCAGTGTCACCAGTGTTTGCTGCACGAAAGATTGAACCTGCGACCAAATCCGCGAACTGAACCCCTGGACTGGAAACTGATGGAACAAACGCGATGGTTTCTTTGATGCTTTCAAACTTGACGTAAGTTGTTGAACCCTGGTCAAGCAAAGCCCGAAGGGGTGTCTCGTTTTTGTTTTCATCGTCGCAGAACATTAGACCGTGTGTTGATTTATCGTTCAAAGACATCTCTGCGCGTTCAAACAAGACGGTAAGTGCGTGATGCATTGGAGGGTCGCCGTAAGCCCGCTTTTTATCAACAAGTGCCCCGATTACCTCCAACGACGGGATTTGGGTGAGTTTCTCCAAAGCCGTCATTACAAAGGCGCGTCGTTGGGAGAAATCAGTGAGCCCGATGCGAACAAGCGGGTTTGGCTTCTTTTCAGTATCACTTCCCCTACCGACGTGTGAGAACTTCAACTCGTCCCCAGGCAGCCCCAAGCCATCGTGAAGCGACCACATTTCCTGCTGGTAGAGCGTCAATAGTGGCAGGTCTGACGCGGCGATACTGAACCCTGCCACGCACAGATACCTGTCTATTTCGTAGCCCTTTTTCTGGCCACTGTCATCAAAAAAGAAAATCCTCATATGACAACGCTACGGGAGGTGTCACACCTCGCCGCAAAACAAGCGCTCTCTCAAAATGAGCCGCAGCGCGCGATTGCACAACAGCGCCGATAAAACCTCTACGAGCAGACGCTCGTTCATAGAAAGAGGAAAAATGGCTGCGGTCTTACTCATCACAAATGGCGGACGTGTTCGCGCAACTTACAAAGGCGGCGCTTACATTGAGATTGCCTTTGGCACGTCCGAATGCCCAACCGACGTTATCAACGTCTATGACTATGCGGCAGGAAAGCCAAAGATTGCCAATACACCGAGAGCGGTTGAGAGGGTATTCGTGAGGTGGCTGAAAGAGCACAACCCTGAAATCCTTATCTTTGAGACACGCCTAATGGCGTAGAAAGATGGCGTAGAAAGTGTTTGTGCTATACCTGATGTCAAGCAGTAAGAGGGAAATCGGGCATTAGTGCGTATCAACTATTCTCCGCAAGGCCCGCGCGGCGAGCTAACTCATATTCTTGAGCGCCTCGCCCAGGGCATTCACAAGATCGTAAGTGCCTGAGATTAACTCTTCGGCAGATTGCGCCTGAAGAAGGTCGAACAGGTCCAACCCACCGACCGGCAGCATCCCAGCAAGTTGCCAACAGGCATCCATGGGGTCATCGCTGAGCTCGGTATCTGGACCGTACTGAAGATCACCAAATTCGCTAGCGACTGCCAGCAGATTGCGGACCTTGGTCTCGAGGTGAACGCGCGAGGGCATGAGCGAGTCATCCCAGATTAAATCTGGCAAAAAGTCGACGTCGGCCATCGGGTATGGATTGTCAGGCAGCCAGGCATTCACCCTTAAACGCTGAGCTCCGACGGATTCGATTCCATAGAACTCATCAAGTGTGCCGATGTCGGTGACCGAGGCAAGGGTTCCGATTTCTAAACGCTTGTCTCCCCCGCCGACTTCGGCGCCGCGTTCAATTAGCACAACTCCGAACTCCGGCTCATCCTCGGTGATTAGGTCGCCGAGCAGCTTGAGATAACGCTCTTCGAAAATGCGCAGCGAAAGCGGCATAGCGGGCAAGAGGATGCTGCCCAGCGGAAACATCGGGATTACCGGCATGGCCAGCCCCGCCTATCGAATAGCTTTACCAAGGACGAGGCGTAACTTCATCGCGCTCGGCGTCATCCGGGATGTGTGGAACCGGCTCGCCACCGGCTCTGATGCATAGGTATTGGAGCTGTTCGGGGCTATCTGGAGTAGCACGCCAGGTTCTTGCGACACCAACCCCAACACGAACAATCGAACCTGCTTCAACCTCGATGACCTGATCATCCAAGCCCATTTGGCCTTTGCCAGCGATAAAGACGTAGAGTTCCTCGACCTTTGAGTGAGCGTGCCAATAGCCGGCTTCTTCGCCGGGCTCTAGGGCATTGACAGTTAGACCGATGAAATTCGAATTCAACTCGCGATCAACTACACGTCTTCCGAAACGCGAAGTTTCGGGGCGAAAGCCGCCGAAGTAGTCTCTCCAAAGATTCGGTGCGCCAACATTAATCACTTCGAAATCACTCATGCAAAAAAGACTAGCGATGCGTCGAACAAATACTCCATAGACTTTGCTCATGCTGAACAACATCTTCGTAAATCTTCCAGTGGCGAACCTCAAGAAGTCAGTCGCGTTCTTCACCGAACTCGGCTTCACCTTTAACGCTCAGTTCACCGACGAAACCTCAACCTGCATGATCGTGAACGACAAGGTTTATTTCATGTTGATTGAGCACGCCAAGTTCTCTGGCTTCATCGACAAGCCGATTGCGTCGAACACCACCACTGAGGCAATTTTTAGCTTTGGGTGCGATTCAAAAGACGACGTAATAGCGATGGCCAGCAAGGCCCACTCACTAGGCGCACGCAAAATCAACGAAGCCGAAGACATGGGCTTCATGTTCAGCTGGGGCTTCGAAGACCTCGATGGTCACCTTTGGGATTTGTTCTGGATGAACCCAGAGCACGTGCAGGGCTAATCGTGACCGCGGTTATACGCTCGGTTAGCGCCGGTGATCGTGCCGGCTGGGATGCTCTCTGGGCCGGATACCTTGAGTTCTACAAAACAGTCCTGTCCGAGGCTCAGACCGAACTCACCTGGCAGCGGCTGCTCGATGACGAGCACGGCCTGAACGGCCTGGTTGCCGAGGTGGATGGTCAACTTGTCGGCCTTGCCCACTTTTCGTTCACTCACTCAACCTGGGCCAAAAACCAAGATCTCTATCTCGAAGACCTATTTGTCGACCCGTCGGTTCGCGGTCAGGGCTTCGGCAAGGCGCTTATCTTGACCTTGGATGAAATCGCTCGCGAAGTGGGCTCGCGCAAGGTCTGGTGGGAAACTCAAAACCACAATGCAACCGCGCGCAAACTTTATGACTCGGTAGCCGAACTCTCGGAGTTCGTGAAATACACTCGCAGCATTTCTTAGAAGTCTGTTAACTTTTGGAGCATTCGCAATTTCGGCAGATCACGATAGTTCCATTGCACGCTAAAGGATTTGGACAAAAATGGCGCTAGCGCGTTCGCGTTTTCGATGTCACCGACAGCAATACCGGCTGCTTTAAATTTTCCGATTGGGCGCAAACCGGGCACGCTAAAAGACTGTCCACTCCAAAACAACACTTCGAATCCGTGTTTCTTTAAGCTGTAGCCGACTATCGGGTTCGAGTCAATAAACCAAACCGGATTACCATGCCAGACCCTCCCCACTGCGTCGGGCAATTCTGCTGCAATGAGCTCACAGATGTGATCGGCAATTTCTTTGTGGCCATCAGCCAATGACGCGTTGTAGTCTCGGATGTCAGAGTTCATCACAACGTTCAGACTAGCGCGTCGAGGCATGAAAAGACCCCCGACTTTCATCGGGGGTCCTTCGCTTTAACTAACTAGGTTGGTCCACGCCAAGCTGAGCAGGAACACTCCAGCGCTCAGCAAGACAAAACCTAAGCCCAAGCCGAACGGTGATCGCCAACCGTGCCAGCGTTCTTGGTAATCAAAACGCTTTCTGGTCCACGAGTCACGAAGTTCGACCCACTCGCTCATTTCTTGAAGGTTTTTCGCCTTCTTTTCCTCGTTCATGTTTCTTCACTTTCTTCGATTTATTGATTTGAGTGAAGCGAAAATAATTAACATAAAAAGGCTTCGTTAAGACTCTATCTCGCGCTTCGCGTTCACGCAGGTAAGTTACTCTGGACTTTGTTCGCGCTAACAAGGGAGCCTCATTGCCGTCACTACTGAAGAAGGCAATCGCTGAATTTGTCGGCACTGCACTGCTGGTTTGCGTGGTTGCCGCTTCGGGTATCCAGGCAACGAGACTGAGCTCGGATGGCGGCGTTGAACTACTGATCAACATCTCAACGATCGTGTTGGCATTGATTCTGATCATCGTGGTAGTCGCACCGATCAGCGGCGCTCAGTTGAACCCGATCGTTTCGTTGGTCGAATTGGTCACCAAAGTTCAAAGCCTGAGTCGAACACTTACCTTCATCGCCGCACAGTTCGCTGGCGCTATCGTAGGAGCAATTTTTGCCAACGTCATGTTTGATCTGCCGGCACTGCAGTTTTCGGACCATGCTCGCGTGAGCACTGGCACCCTGATCGGCGAAGTCGTTGCGACCGCAGGCCTTATCGCTGTGATCGGCGTGCTCGCCAAGCGCGGGCACAACAAGTTCATCCCGTTCGCCGTTGCCGCTTGGGTTTACTCGGCCTGCTTCTTCACATCTTCGACCTGCTTCGCCAACCCAGCCGTCACCATCGGTCGTGCATTCACCGACACCTATGTCGGAATCGCTTGGGAGTCCGTGCTGCCATTCATCCTTGCCCAGATAGTTGGCGGCCTCGTGGGTCTCGGAATAATCAAGGTTGCGACAAAGGCCTAAGCCTGCTTGACCAAGGCGCAACCAGGCCGTTGAATAGGGCTATGCGCAAAGAGATTCGCGGTTACAACGAAGTTCGTGAAGCAGCTCGAGATTGGGAAACCTATTCGAGCGACCTATTGGGAGATCGCGACGTTCGCGACTATCGACAGCTTCCGCTCGAGGCCGACCCTCCACGTCACACCAAATTTCGCATGGCACTCAACCCAGTTTTCAGCCCGGGTGCGCTACGCCCACTCGCACCAGATTTTGAAGCATTGGCCAAGCGCTTGGTCGGCGAACTAAAAGCCAAAGGTTCGTTTGAGGTTCTTGAAGACTTGGTCATGCCCTACGTCATCGGTTGCCTGGCCATTATCTATAAGCGCCCGCAAGACTATGCCGAGTGGCGTTCTTGGGGTCCAGATGTTTGGAACGCCGCCGCCTACCAACGCGGCGAGGATGTTCACGCGGCCGAAGAGGCTCACCGAAACCGTGACTTCAACGCCGTAAGCCCGCGTGACGGCAAGCTCCTACAGGCATACCTAGACAAGGTCTTCGACGAAGCCGAGGCACGCGTTGCCGCCGGCGAAGAAGAGCGCGACATCTGGGATTTCGTTGCCGGCCTAGTGATCGATGAACAACCGGTTGATCGCAAAGAGATGCAAGGCATCGCCAACGTCTTGTTGGCCGGTGGCCGAGACACCGTGATCAAGCTGCTTGCTGGTTTCATCTGGCACCTAATCGAGAAACCGAGTGACGCCGACTTCATCCGTGAATCCGAAGAACACTTCAGACCAGCGATTCAAGAGATGGCTCGCTATCTGAGCCCACTGCCAAGGATGGAGCGTGTGCCACGCGAGTATGCGGTCGGTGAAGACGCCAGTCGCGATACCGAGAAGTATGTGCTGCTCGGTTTTGTCTCGGCCAATCATGACCCGGAGCGTTTCGAAAACCCTGCCGAGATCAACTTCGAGCGTGAGCGCAACGCTCACATCGCCTTCGGATTCGGCCCACACAGCTGCCTCGGCCAGAACATCACCGAGATCGAAACCGTGGCTTTCTTGAAGGGTATTCTGCCCGAACTGGCATCCTGGAAATTCGCCGAAGAACCGAACCTGGTTTGGGTCGACGAGCCATTGGCTGACGGATCGACCACTCGCTATCTAGACAAGTTCAAGGAAATCCGCATCACCTCGGCCTAGCCGGAATGAAATGCCCCCGAAGCCGCTTGACCCTGTTGAAGCATTCAAGCTGCACGGAGGATTTTCATGAGCACCGCATCGAAAAATATTGACCTACGCGAGTTGGCCGGCGACCTAATCGGCCTGATCAAAGACCGCGCCAAGGATGCCGCAACAGCAGTAACCAAGCCAGATGCAGCAATGGTGCAGAACGCGGTGCTTTCGACCATCGCTGACGAACCTAAGAATGCCGCCGAGATCACTCGCATTTTGACTCTGGCAAGCGCCGGTGCTTGGAACCCGACCTCGGGCGAGATTCAGGTTGCCCTGACTACTCTGACCACCGAAAAACTGTCCACCGCTAAGGTCGATGGCGACCGCAAGGTTTACTCAATCACCAAGGCCGGCAAGACCCGCCTCAAGGATGCCTCGGCCGCTGATGCGTCGACTTCGAACATGAGCGATGATGGTCGCCGCAAGTTCAACTCGTTTGCTGACATGGCCACCATGGCTGGAATCAACCTGACTCCAGAATTCAAACGTGCCGCCAAGAACCTTGCGCCGGTGATGCTCGACATGGCCAAGACCGGTACGAAGGCTCAGCAGGCTGCCGCAGCGGCCCTGCTCGCCGAAACTCGCGACAAGATGCACACGATTCTCGCCGAAAAGTAGAACTTGAACCAAGACCCAGCCCTCAAAGCGCGCTATCGGAGGATTCTTCGATTCGCGTCGCTAACGCTTGCCGAACTCTGGTGGTTTGAGCTTGCTTTGCCACAGGTGGGTCTGGCCAAGCTCGGTGCCCGGGGTCGCGTTCGACGCCTCACCCGAATGGCCCGCAACTTTCACGACCTAGCCGCCGACCTTGGTGGGCTCATGGTCAAGGTTGGCCAGTTCTTGTCATCGCGCTTCGACGTTCTGCCCGAATCGGTCACCCGTGAGTTGTCAGGCCTGCAGGATGAAGTCGCCCCGCAACCCTTCGAAATAATCGCCAAGTCAATCGAGGCCGAACTCGGCATTCCGGTCGAGGTGGCCTTCGCCGAGATCGACCAGGATCCCATCGCAGCTGCTTCGCTCGGACAGGCATACCGCGCTAGACTTTCGGCCGGCCTTGCCGCCGACCTCGGCTACGATTCGGTGATCATCAAGGTGCTTCGCCCGGGGATCGAAGACATCGTCGATGTTGACCTTAAGGCACTGCGCAGGGTTGGCGGTTGGCTATCGAGAGTCAAGTTGGTCTCGCGCCGCACCGATGCGCCGGCACTGGTAGAAGAATTTGCCACTACGACCCTAGGCGAGGTCAACTACCTGCACGAGGCCGGCAACCTAGAGCGTTTCGCCGCGGATTATGCCGGTGACCAACGCATCGGAACCCCAACCGTTATCTGGGAACGCAGCGCAAGACGAGTTCTCACCTTGAGCAACGTGAGCGCCATCAAGATCAATGACATCGATGCACTTATCGAGGCAGGCATTGACCCGAACGCGGTAGCCGCCGAACTTGCCCGAGTAACCTTCGAGCAGTTCTTCGTCACCGGGTTCTTTCACGCCGACCCACATCCTGGCAACATCTTCATCAAGAAGGCCGATGAAGATTCGGGCATCGAATTCACCCTGACCTACATCGACTTCGGCATGATGGGCCAGATCAGCCCAGAGATGCGCGCCAACCTGCAGAGCTTCTTGTTTGCCGTGGCATCGCGCGATGCTCGTGCCTGGGTGAGCGCCTGCCAAAAACTCGGTGTGCTTTTGCCGACCGCCGACTCGGTGATTCTCGAGGATGCTGTTTCGAAACTATTTGACCGATTCGGTGGCGTGCGCGTCGGCGAACTGATTCAAACCGACCCTCGTGAACTTCGCGACTTCGCCCTTCAGTTCAGCGACCTAATTCGCACCTTGCCGTTCAAACTTCCGAACGACTTCTTGTTCTTGATTCGTGCGCTATCGCTTATCTCGGGTGTGACCAGCGAACTCAACCGCGATTTCAACATCTGGGATGCGGTTGACCCGTTCGCCCGAAGTCTGCTCAACGGCAGCGGTTCTAGCGTTCTGAAGCGTCTCGGCAACGATGCACTCAAGACGCTCAACACCCTCGCGCGTCTACCGATGCGCCTCGACGAAATAACCAGTCGCATTGAACGCGGAGAACTTGTAGTTCGAAACCCAGAACTCGAACGCCGAACCCGAAGCCTGGATTCGAGCGTGCGTCGGGCCACCTCATCCGTGCTTTTTCTGGGCCTGCTGATTGGCGGAATCGTCGTCGGTGAACGCGACCAGACTCTCAGCTACGTTTTGCTTGCCGTTTCGATTGCCCCATTGGTGCACGCGCTCGGCATTGGCCGCATCAGTCGCTAGCTGTGGGATGATGGCAACGTGCCGATACTAAACAAAGACATGCAGGTGTGCATTTCGCTCGCCGCTCGCCCAAGCAATCTGGGCACTCGCTTTCATAACTACCTTTACGACGAGCTCGGCTTGAACTTCATCTACAAGGCATTCACCACCGATGATCTCGAGGGCGCCGTTCGCGGCATTCGAGCGCTGGGCTTTCGCGGTTGCTCGGTGTCCATGCCGTTTAAAGAGGCGATCATCCCGCTGGTTGACGTCATGGCACCTTCTGCCCTGGCAATCGAATCGGTAAACACCGTGGTCAACGACAACGGCGTGCTAACCGCGTCGAACACAGATTTCGAGGCAGTGCTTCAGCTGCTTCGCGAACGTCAGGTCGCGACCGATCAGACCGTTTTGGTTCGCGGTTCGGGCGGAATGGCCAAGGCAGTGGTTGCCGCGTTTCGCGAGGCCGGTTTCGACAAGCTAACCGTTGTCGCTCGCAATCGAGAGGCTGGCTCTGCGCTGGCCAGCAAGTATGGCTTCGCCTATCTAAGCGATGCCGAGCTGGCAACTTCAGGCTCGATCTTTGATGTCCTTGTGAACGTAACGCCAATCGGTATGGCCGGCGACAACGAGCAAGATTTGTCATTCGATGCAGCGCTTATCGCGGCAGCCAAGACGGTTTTCGATGTGGTCGCTTTTCCGGCCGAGACTCCGCTAATCGAGGCCGCGGTTGCTGCAGGCAAGGCCGTAATCACCGGCGCCGAGGTCATCGCGCTTCAAGCCGCACTGCAGTTCGCCACCTACACCGGCGTGCATTTGACTGCGGACCAGGTGCGTCGGGCCTCCGAGTTTTCTCGCCAGGTCGGCTAGAAGTTAAGGTTTATCTGTGAACCGAAGAATATCTATGTTTGATGTGGCAGACCACTGCGGGGTCTCACATCAGACGGTTTCGCGCGTGGTCAACGGCACCGGAAGCGTCAGCGCGAAGACTCGCGAGAAGGTTCTGGCCGCGATCGAGGAACTCGGTTACCAACCGAACCTTGCCGCCAAGGCTCTAGCAACCGGACGCACCAACACCATCGGCGTTCTCAGCTATGACTCGACCCTCTATGGCCCGACCGCGATGCTTCACTCGATTCAGGTTGCTGCGCGCGACGCGGGATATCAGGTCGTACTGAACTCGGTAGACAACCTGTCTAACTCAGAAATCAGTGTTGGCATCGCAACTCTTTCGCGCGCCAACGTCGATGGAATTATCGTGATTGCCCCTCGCAGTTCCGAAGCCGACTCAAAGGTTGCCGTTGAAACTCGAGTGCCAATCGTCTTCACCGAAACCCAAGACCGCGAACCTTTCGAAATGGTCGATGTTGACCAAGTTGGCATTGCGAAAGCGGCAACCGAACATTTAATCGAGTTGGGACACCAGAAGATCGCCCACATTGCCGGCAACCAGGCTTGGTTGGCCGCGAACCGACGCAAAAGCGGTTACTTGACCACCATGGCCAAGCATTCTTTCAAGACGATTGCTATTGCTCAGGGTGACTGGACACCAAAGTCGGGATACGAAGCGGCGAAAGAGCTTCTGACCGGAGATAAATTCACGGCGATTTTCGTGGCTAATGACGCCATGGCAATCGGTGCACTTCGAGCCCTGAGCGAAGCGGGACTTCGAGTACCAGAGGATGTCAGCTTGGTTTCGGTCGACGACTCAGCCGAGTCGGAATACATGCAACCTGCCTTGACCTCGGTTCGTCAGCAGTTCGACCTAGTTGGCGCTGGCCTGCTCACAAAACTACTCAGCCAAATCGAAGGTCTAGCCACTTCGGGGCCAAAGCGCAAGCTAATCCCAGGCATTTTGACTTCGCGCGAAAGCGCAATCCGAATCTAACGAATTGATACCGACCGGGTTTCAACTCAACTTTGTGTGTTAGAAATAGTTAGCGCTAACAAATACGCTTGCGCTGTTTCGATAATGACCGATGTTTGGGTGAAGCAATGACGGCTTTCAAGAGCGACCGAATCCTCTATGGCGCTGCCTATTACAACGAATATCACCAGACCGAAAGAACGGCCGAAGACTTTAGGTTGATGGCCGAGGCTGGCGTAACCGTCATCCGTGTTGGTGAATCGGTGTGGCAGAAGTGGCAGCCGACCGAAAACACCTTCGACCTCGACTGGCTCGAGCCAGTTTTAGATGCAGCCCACCAAAACGATATTTCGGTGATCATTGGCACCCCAACCTACGCCGTGCCACGTTGGATTTTTCAGAACTACCCCGAAGTTGTTGCCGAACGAGCCACCGGAGCCAAGGTTCCTTACGGCCACCGCCAAAACGTCGATTATTCGAACCCGAAGTTCCGCGAGCTTTGCGAGGTTGTTATCGCCAAAATTGTCGAGCGGTATCGCAGCCACCCATCCGTGATTGGTTGGCAGGTCGACAATGAGCCCGGCGCAGAAATTTTGCACAACGCGGGGGTCTTCGATGCATTCAAGGACAAGCTAAAGGCGAAATATCATTCGGTTGAGGCACTCAATGCGGCCTGGGGTTTGACCTACTGGTCACACGCACTGAACGAGTTCGATGATTTGTGGCTACCGGACGGGAACACAAACCCAAGCTACTTCTTGGCCTGGCGCCAGCACCAAGCCGAGATCACCAATGACTTTCTGGAATGGCAGCGTCAGCTAGTTCGAGGCCTAATCAAGGATGACCATTTCATCACCACCTGCGTTGCCCTTGACCGACCTGGCATGGATAACCAGACCATCGGCGAGAGTCTCGATGTGACCTCGGTGAATGTTTACTACGCGACTCAGGAGGGGCTTAACCACCCACGCGTCTCGCCAAGCACCGGCGAGCTAACCCCCGCTCCGATGTGGGTTCCGCTTTCGGGCGCCAGCGCGCTGAATCTGGTTTGTGATAACGCCTGGAGCATTCGCCAAGAGAACTTCTTGGTCACCGAAACCAACGGTTCTGCGATTCAGCAAGGGCCGGCAACCAGCGCGTTTCCACACTGGCCAGGACAGTTCAAACAGGCAGCTTTGGCTATGGTTTCACGCGGCGCCGAGATGGTTGAATACTGGCACTGGCACACCCTTCCATACGGAATCGAGAACCACTGGGGCGGCATCTTGCCGCACAGCCTGAAGCCGGGGCGCACCTATCGCAGTTTTCAAGAGACCTCCAAGTCGCTTGACAAAATCTCTGCCCTTGGCAAATTGTCACCAGCAGCAGAGGTCGCGATTGTTATCAGCACCGCCAGCAAGTGGCTATTTGAGTTTCAAGGCCCGGTTCGCGGCGGCAACGGAATGGCCGACCCGCTTGCCTACCAAAAGACTCTGCAGTCCATGTATGAGATTGCCTACAACGCGGGTCTCGGAGTTCGCCTCATTGGCGATAACCAAATCACCGAAAGTCCTGAAGAGTTTGCTCGCAAGCACCCGATCATGATCTTGCACAGCCTGTACGTTTGCTCAGACGAAACCCTTGAGTTTGCGCGCGAATACGCGTCAGCAGGTGGCGCCTTGATAGTCGGACCTCGCACCGGCTATGCGAAACCTGACGCCGTGATTCGCACCGAGACGGCTCCTACCGTCCTTGGCGACATATCTGGCGTCAGTTATAGCGAGTACAGCATGCTAGCCAAGCCTGAGCGGGCAACAACCGTTGACGGAAAGGCCGTTGGTTCGGGTTGGGCCTGGTTTGATGAGCTCGAAGCTAGCGATGTCGACACCGTGCTTCGGTTGGATCACCCATTCTTCGGCGACTTTGCCGCATTGACCACTCGACAGCATGGCAAGGGCACAATCTCGTTCTTGGCTACCTACCCAGACCAAGAACTAGCCACTTGGCTCGGACGTCACTTCGGCGCCGCTGCCGGCGAGATTATTGCGCCACAAGGCGACAGCGCATCGGTCGTGGTGAACCGTGCGGTCAGCGACGACGGCCGTCAGGTCAACTTCGTCTTCAACTGGAGCTGGCAACCGGCATCCGTGGCCCTGCCTACCTATTACGTGGATGCAGAATCCGGCGAGCACCTAACGCCTGAGGACACTGTCGAACTTGGCGCATGGGATGTGCGCGTTTTGGTTGAGGAGACTAAGTGAGCGAGAAGTATGTAATCGGTGTCGACTATGGCACCTTGAGCGGTCGCGCGATTGTCGTGCGCGTCTCAGATGGTGCTGAATTGGGCACCGGTGTGCTCGAATACCCAAACGCCGTGATGGACACCAAGCTCAACTTCAACGGGCAAAAACTTGGCGTAGATTGGGCCCTGCAGGATCCAACCGACTATGTCGAGGTTCTCAAGCACGCGGTTCCCGAGGCAATCAAGAACGCTGGCATCGATGCCAAGGATGTAATTGGAATCGGCACCGACTTCACCGCCTGCACAATGGTTCCGACCCTCTCCGACGGCACTCCCCTGAGCTCACTACCCGAGTTTGCCGGCAACCCACACGCCTACGTAAAGCTCTGGAAACACCATGCAGCCCAGTCACACGCCGACCGAATCAACCAGCTCGCTCGCGACCGCAATGAAGCCTGGCTACCTCGCTACGGTGGCCAGATCTCATCCGAGTGGGAGCTAGCCAAGGGCCTAGAACTTTTCGAGGATGCCCCAGACGTGTATCAACGGATGGAAAAGTGGGTTGAAGCCGCCGACTGGATCATCTGGCAGCTCTGCGGCAGGTACTCACGTAACGCCTGCACCGCGGGCTACAAGGGCAACCTCCAAGACGGCAAATACCCTTCGAACGAGTTCTTCGAGGCCCTTTCACCTGGTTTCGGCTCGTTTATCGAGGACAAGGTTCGCCACCCGATCGGGCAGCTAGGCGCCGAAGCCGGCAGGTTGACTCGTGAAGCAGCTGGTTGGACCGGTTTGCCGGAGGGCATCACCGTCGCAGTCGGCAATGTCGACGCCCACGTCACTGCCCCTGCCGCTCAAGCAACCCAACCTGGGCAGATGGTTGCCATCATGGGCACCAGCACCTGCCACGTTATGAACGGTGAGATTCTCACCGAGGTGCCGGGTATGTGCGGAGTTGTCGATGGCGGTATCGTGAGTGGACTTTACGGCTACGAAGCAGGCCAGTCGGGTGTTGGAGACATCTTCGGCTGGTATGTCGAGAACCAGGTTCCGGCTGAGTATTTCGAAGCTGCCCAGTCGGTGGGAAAGAGCATTCACCAGCACCTGACCGATTTAGCCTTCGAAGAAGAAGTCGGCGAGCACGGCCTGCTGGCACTCGACTGGCACAGTGGCAATCGCTCGGTCTTGGTCGACCACGAGCTAAGCGGGCTCTTACTTGGAGCGACTTTGACCACTCGGCCAGAGCAGGTTTATCGTGCACTGCTCGAGTCGACCGCTTTTGGCACTCGCAAAATCATCGAAACCTTCGAAGCCTCTGGGGTTCCGGTTTCGGAGTTCATCGTTGCCGGTGGTCTTCTAAAGAATCAGCACCTGATGCAGCTTTACTCGGATGTCACTCGCCTTCCGCTATCGACAATTGCGAGCGAGCAGGGTCCGGCGCTTGGCTCGGCAATACACGCAGCAGTCGCAGCGGGTGCTTACCCAGACATCCGGGCCGCCGCCGAGGCGATGGGCAAGTCGAACCGGGGCGTTTACCAACCAAACGAGTCGGCGTCAGCTAAGTATGACTTCTTGTATGCAGAGTACGACCGCTTGCATGACTACTTTGGCCGCGGGCAGAACGACGTGATGAAGCGCCTCAAGGCGATCAAGCGTGGCGAATTCTCTGCGACAAATGACCGTGCATCGGCTTCGGGTTCGGCCAGTGATTCCAGTCGCGAAGCAATCATCTCCGCCAGTCGAAAGCGCGTTGCCGAGCTTCACAAAGAACTCGTGCGCAACGAACTTGTGGTTTGGACCGGCGGCAACATCTCTGAGCGCATTCACTTCGAAGATGGTTCAGCCGACCTGTTCGCGATCAAGCCATCCGGGGTTAGTTACGACGCCCTGAAGGCTGAGGATATTGTGATCTGCGACCTCGATGGCAATGTCGTCGATGGCAAACACAAGGCCTCGAGCGACACCGATTCGCACGCCTATGTCTACCGCCACATGCCAGAAATCAATGGTGTGGTGCACACCCATTCGAACTATGCGAGCGCCTGGGCGGCGACCGGGCAAGAGATTCCCTGCGTTCTAACCGCTATGGCCGACGAATTTGGTGGACCGATTCCGGTAGGCCCGTTCGCAATCATCGGCGATGACAGCATCGGCCGAGGAATCGTCGAGACCCTTACCGGCCATCGCTCGACCGCGGTCTTGATGCAGAACCACGGAGTCTTCACCATCGGGACTAGCGCCAAGGCTGCTGTGAAGAGCGCGGTGATGTGTGAAGACGTGGCCCGGACTGTTCAGTTGGCGCTTCAGCTAGGCCCACTAATGCCGATTGACCAAGACAAAATCGATTCACTTTATAACCGCTACCAGAACGTTTATGGCCAGTAGGCCGAGAAGGAAGAACATGACAAAGCAGATTTGGTTTCTAACGGGCAGCCAGGAACTCTATGGGCCTGAGACCCTGGCCCAGGTTGCCGAGCAATCGCAGACCGTGGTCAATGGCATTGCTGCGAAGTTGGGTAGCCCAATCGAACTGGTATGGAAACCGGTGCTCAAGACCTCTGATGCGATTCGCCGCACGATGCTCGATGCCAGCTCGGATGATGACTGCATCGGCGTAATCACCTGGATGCATACCTTTAGCCCCGCGAAGATGTGGATCGCAGGGCTCGAAGCACTTCAGAAGCCACTCCTTCACCTGCACACCCAGGCCAACCAGTCGCTGCCGTGGGCAACGCTCGACATGGACTTCATGAACCTGAACCAGGCAGCGCACGGTGACCGCGAGTTCGCGCACATCGTCAGCCGTATGGCCGTGGCTCGCAAGATCGTGGTCGGCTCTCCGGAGAGCCAGTACGTTGCCGACCGAATCGACGCGTGGGCCTGGGCCGCGATCGGCTGGAACACCAGCCAGAACCTAAAGGTAGCCCGCTTCGGAGACAACATGCGCTTTGTTGCAGTGACCGACGGCGACAAAGTAAGCACCCAGATGAAGTTCGGCATCAGCATCGAAAGCTATGGCGTGAACACCCTGGTTGAAGCTGTTGCCAAGGTGACGGATGCGGCCGCTGCAGAACTGGCCGCCGAGTATGAGGCCACCTACGAAGTGGTCGCCGAACTTCGTGCTGGCGGAGCCCGCCACGATTCACTGCTTTATGCGGCTAAGCAAGAGATTGCGCTGCTGAGCATCCTTGAGGCAGGCGGTTTCAAGGCATTCACCTCAAACTTCGAAGACCTCGGCGAACTTCGCCAATTGCCTGGGCTGGCTGTTCAGCGACTAATGGCCCGCGGCTATGGCTTCGGCGGCGAAGGCGACTGGAAGACGTCGGCACTTGGCGCAATCTTGAAGAAGATCGGAAGAGCGTCG
>ERZ650301.187-NODE-187-length-16159-cov-13.340040_pt1 | contig 16159 bp, 11 predicted proteins | sample MGYA00376237_ERZ650301 | MGnify/ENA primary metagenome ERZ650301 (study PRJEB26733, sample SAMN07839255) | wastewater metagenome | biome: small river; feature: stream; material: water | place: USA: North Carolina | collected 2016-04-05 ...
ATTGATTTGCTTTTAAAGCAAGACTTGTATCAACCTGAGTCTTAGTATAAGTTGTTGATTGATCTGCCTTTAATGATAATGCGGTATTAACCGTAGTAATATCAGCTTTTAAAGCAAGACTAGTATCTACCTCAGTCTTAGTATACGTACTAGATTGATTTGCTTTTAAAGCAAGACTTGTATCAACCTGAGTCTTAGTATAAGTTGTACTTTGGTCTGCTTTTAATGCTAAAGACGTATTGACCTCAGTCTTGGTATAAGTCGTTGATTGGTTAGCTTTTAAAGCCAACGCAGTATCAACTTGCGCAATACTATATGTGTAACTTGAATAATTACCAGCATGTAGTACTTGATTCCCAGCTTGTGTGATTGAACCCAATACATTAAATGTACCGTTAGGATTCATTCTCATTTTCTCTACATCGTCAATACCGAATGAAATTGCCTTACCGCCGATAGAATCAAAATATGCTACACCTTGGCCACCACCTGATCTATCAGTGTTTTGTTCAACACCTAGTGAAAGACCACCAGAATATTCATTACCCGTTAATGTAATAGCTGGGTATGTACCGCCAACAGCACCAGGGAAATTAAAGTTAATTGTTCCCGTTAAGCTGCCACCAGTTAACGGTAACGCATATTGACTAGCATTCCCAGTATGTAGTACTTGCTTACCAAGTTGTGTAATTGGACCTTTAACTTCTAATGAACCTGTTGAATTGCCAGGAAGATTAAAAGAAGAATAGTACGGTAAAAATGAACCGTTATGGTAAAGTCTATCACCAGATACATTAGTTACCGTTACTGTTGTTGTACCAAAAGTAACAGAACTACCAATAGTCAAGGAAGCAAGTGCCGCCAAGAGTCCTGCCGATGCACCCATAAACCAAATTGATCCTGGCATACTCTGAGCGAATGTATAATCAGTACCTTCAGAAAATGTAATAAACCCTTGTGTACCAACAATAAGACCATTATCTATAGTACCACCAGTTAATGGCAAATATTGGTTATGATGATCACCCCAAGAATATGCGTTATCCCATTGTGCAATCTTTGTATTATCTTGAGTCCATTTTGTACCAACTTGGTTTGAAATAGTTGTTGCAAAGTTTGCATCATTGCCTAAAGCTGTAGCAAGTTCATTTAATGTATCTAATGTACTTGGCGCAGTATCGATCAACGCAGCAATACTTGATGCTACCTGAGCACCCGTTTGATATCCTGAATCGTTGGTTAATTGAGATAGTAATGTAGGAACGGTTACGGTTTTATAAGTACCATCACCAGATAAGAAATTACCGCTGCCTTGATCTGTTGGTGGCGAGTACTGAGTAATCGTGTCCCATGATGCATCGGCACCGTTTGTAGTTAAGTACTTGCCGACTTGATCGGTTTGATCTGGTAATACATTCAGTGGTAAATTATTAATATTGATACCAGCACCTGCTGGTAAATTGATATTGCCTAATGAGTCAATCAGTTCATGATCGCCCAAGTTTAGGCCGTTTTTGATTTTGAAGTTTTGGATAGCCAAGGTTCACTCTCCCCTTAGATGAATTACAGTTATTTATAACCTGACGATGTCATCTTCCGTGCATTCTTCACCGTATTGAATCTCAATAATGTGCAAATCAGTTTTACCGATATTCTGAACTCTATGCCATTCGCCTGGATGAACAGTATATGTATCGTGCTTATCCATTCTAAATTTAAACACTTCTAAACCAAGTTCATTAATTGAGTACAATTCGCCAACACCTGATTCAATAAACCAAAATTCTGATCTCTTGTCATGATATTGCATTGATATTGATTTGTTTGGTTCAATAACCAATCTCTTAACTTTTGCGTTAGCACTTTGATGGTACGTCATTGAATCTCCCCATACTCTTCTTTCAGTAGGAGATTTCCAGTCTTTTAAAATCCATGACGAGCTGTTCTTCTTATATTCGCCACCGACACCAAAAACAAATTCAATTGATGGATCATCTTTAAATCTTTCCATTTCAGGAATATTCATAGCAGTACGATCACCGCCGTTAGCAAATACAATCTTGTTATTGGGAAATAAAGCTTTTACTTTATTAATAGCTCCGCATGCGGTATTATCAGAGTCATCAAATTCAATAACTTGCATTACATCTTTAAGATTTTCAACAATAGATTTACGTTCATTGAAGTTCATAAATGCTGAACCTTTCTTACGCTGTAACCATTCATCACTATTTAAGCCAACAATAACTCTACCGTATGTTCTTGCGCACTTAATATATTCAATGTGGCCTGAGTGAATCGGATCAAACCCACCAGTGACAATTACAATTTTATCGTTCATATTATTCCTTAAATACTTTTCTATCAAACCACATTTGTTCATAACTATTTGTGCCAGTTCCACTAAAAGATGCGAATGTAGTTCCTTCGGGTTTATACAACCAGTGTAACGTGTCATTTAAAAATGCACCCTTTTGATTTGGCGTTATGTACCTAGATTTACCAAACGTAATATCATATTTATTTAGTCTGCCAAGCATAAGTGGACCAGTTATGTCTAATGGGTGAACACCGTATTGGCATTTCTTAATGTTAGTAAAAGACAATTGAATAGCATCATGCAAAAATAGATGTTTAGATTTATTAAAATACATTACACCATTGTCTATTAATGTTTCGCTAATATCAACAGAATCGGGTGCCTCATATAATATTGGAGAATCTTTAAATTCTAGTTTAAATTCAGGACATATTACGGCATCAAAATAATAACCGCCGTACTTATATAAAATGCAATATCTTGCTAAGTCAGCTCTAAATGAATATGAGTTTAAAGAATCATATAACTTTACTGCGGCATTGCCAAACGATGAAATAATTTCATTCCTGCACATGTCATTATCATATAACATGTAATCATAATCTGAATACAACGCTTTTAGCTTTTGCATTTGCGATGTAACATATTCGCTAGGGGTATGTCTATTATCTGAAATGTATATTTGATGAATAACTTTCATTTTAATTTACACATAATAATATCTTCATTTAACCCAACTTTTTTAAATGAATAGTTGAATCCAAATTCATTTGATATAATTTTAGTTAAGTCGTCAAGTTCTGGTTTATTTGACAAATCGTTGTACTCAAATATGATTCGTTCAGTAACATTAAACTTATTAGATCTTAGCAATTCAATTAATTGTTGTAGTATAATATTTTCATATCCTTCGACATCAATTTTAAGTTGTTCTACTGATGTTATTTTATATTTGTCTAACAATGTCTGTAGTGTCATTGATGAAACTATACGCTTATCATCTAGTATATCTCGTTCTAACGCAATAGATTCGGCACCAAATATTTTGTGATTTTTTAACATTCTTTCAACGTGTGTAGGTGTAGTCAATGCACTTATAGGAATATATTGAATTCCAGTCATATCACGCTTTGACACATTCATATCAATGTCACCATCACGTTCAGTAATGGCTGAGCATTCTACTAATACTGTATTTGAACAGGGTAGTACATCACAAAATTCTTTAATTGGTTCTACTAATAAACCGTTAACACCCAACCCATATTGGTCAACTGAAACATTAGTATGACCACATCCTATATCAATAAACGTGTAATGCATAATTATCTTTGGATTAATTTTTTCTTTGCTTTTAAGCTTCTAACTTTCTCTTGTAATGGGGATAGTTTTGCCACTGAAGCAAGTTGTCTAAAAATGGGATCATTGTACTTTACATCATCCCATTGAGCATAACTTTCTTTGCCGGTTAAACCAATATTATGTGTAAATCTAGCAGATATCTCTGGATGAAGAAACGTTAAAGTAGGACACGACTGAATTCCGCCAATCCCGTACTTTTCATTTAAATTATTGAATTGAATTCCAGAATTAACTATAGACTTATACACGATAAACCCATCATACGGTTCTCCCATAGTTAATACTTGATCAACTTCATAATTAAATTTGAAAGCCTGTTTAAACTTTTCAATATCAGGATTTTCAATATCAAATAATAATACGCCGCTTTCAATATGATGAGCATTCATTCCAGCATGTTCTAATTGACATGCAATTGCGCAATCACTTAATAAGTTTGCTGGGAATTCATCATATGACGCATCATGCATAACACAATCGCCATCTAACCAAATTGCGTATCCATCTTTAATAGAGTCTAATGCGTGTTGAATTACAAATCCCTTATGACTAAATCTAATAGTACTGTTTTTTACATAATCTGAATATGAGTTTCTATTTAAAAAATCAGTCTTCCACTCATTGTGCTTAGGAATACATTCGTCATAATCTAATACGGTAATTTGGGGATGATTACATTTTAAATTAGAAACATTGTGCGCGTATATCAATGCTTTAATATTAGGAGATTTAGGTGCTACGTTTTCTATAAACGTTTTAATCCAAGTCTTACCGTATAAATCATAACCGTTTTGATTGAACGTTGTGAAGAATGTAATATTTTTCATTGTGCTTTTACTTATATAATCTTTTTCGTGTTGACGCCATGTGCCATGACATCTATGCTTTACGTATGAATTAATTTCACTTAATGAAGTTAGTTCAATATTATATTTATTGAATGCAACTTGAAACGAACTCATACCAAAATTTTGAACCAATAATTTTGAATTAATATCAAATGCAATATGAAAATTTCTAACCATTTCATCTATTGCATCTTTAAATAACTGATGTTTAGGTTTAGCTGCAAAGAAATAGTTTGAAATAAATGAACCAGTTTCATGTTCATGACATATTACTGTATCTTTATCTTTTAATAATTCATCTATACATTTTATGCATTCCGTGTCAGTATCTGCGTATATTCCACCATGAACATACATTACTGCAAGTCGCCACATGTCAGCGCGCATAATCCCTAATGGTAGAGAATTATAAACAACAAAAACTTCATCAGAAAAGTTATCTCTAATGAAGTTTTTGCATGCATTATCATCCATGAATCTATAATCAAGACTTGGATTTTTTAATACCCAAGTCTTAATTAAACGTGTATTACAATCATCAACTGTTTTAGCAGTTTGCCATAATATGGAAGGAATCATTACACGTCTAAAGCATCGCTATATTCAGTATTAGTAGACTTAATGAAGTTATAAGTTTTAGCAAATAATTCTTCACCTTCTGCAGCAAGCACCAATTCATACGGTGCGGTACCAGTTTTTCTAGCAATCACCAAAGAAGGATTTCCTTCTCTGATTTCTTTAGATGCATACGTATTTAATACGTATTCAACTACACCGAATTCTACTTTAATAGAAGCTAATTTAACATATGCTTCTGGTAGTGTGATTCCATATTCTGGAACTTGGATTGATTTTTGAAAAGCCATTTTGTTTTCCTTTATTTTTCTTTATTAGTTAAGAGCCCATGTAGCTGATTGCATTTCAACTTTAATAGCAACGCTAACATAATCACTATTAGTCTTTTGAAGTTTGCCAATTAACACTTGGGCGCCTCCAACAGAAGTAATCTGTAAAGATGGTACATGCGCATTATTCCAAGTAGTACTACCACCACTTGCTGTAGTAACTGGAGAACCAACCGCAGTTAATGTATATGTATCATTACTTGGATTAGATATCACGTATTCTTGAGTTACGATATTCCATGTAGTAGAATCTGCACCAGCCCATGATGGTTTTCTAATGAATGCTGTCATACGAATACGTGCAAGACTATCTGTGTAACCCAAGATACTATTTAATATAACGCCCATTCCATTTGAAGGCGATGTTGAAGCACTATAATATTGTGGATTAGTTGGAATGTACCATGTATTAGATGAGTTTAAACCAGCTGCGTGATATGTCCAAGTATAGATTTGATGACGTGTACTATTCCAACCAGTTCCGCCCCATGCAGTAATACCATCGTTTCCAGCGCCAATGTATGAATTCATACCTAGGCCAGTGGAATGTCCAGAAGATATGTTAGATCCATTTCCAAGTGCTACACTGTATTGGGTTGAATATGAACTTGTGCCAATTGCAATAGATTGATAACTTGCCTTTGAATCTACACCAAATGCATTACCATAATCTGTGACGTTAGTAGCGCTAGAACCAGAACCCGCATTTGTACCAACAGCAACAGCACTATTACCTGCATATGCGCCATATCCATACACCGTAGCCTGTGAAGCTGATTTAGTAGCGCTTTGTACGTTTGTATCACTATATAGTGTTGTTGAAGCTGCATTATCACCGATTAGACTCTTAATACCATCATACACTAATGCACCGGTATTGTTGTTATATGTAATTGCTTTAACTGTAGTGCCATCATCTTTTGAGAATTGGATTGAAGTGCCATTTGGGATGTATGATAATACATCTCCAACATGTAACCATGACCATGAAGATGAAGATTGATATGCGGTGTTTACTGCAGAACCAAATGAATCGATATGACTAGAGTAATTTGTAGAAACTTGTATTACTGAGTTCCAATTTACGGATTGGCCCATGTCACCCATAGCATAACCAAGAGTACCGTTCTGTAAAAAGTCTGTACCACTGAAGAATGTAAGTGTGAAATTCAATCTAGTATTAGTTCCATACATGCCACTAATTATTGATGTGGCTGATACTGTATATACACCAATCTGACCACCGTAAACAATTGACACCTCATTACCATTTGTAAACATAGTCTTGATGTTTACTAAATTAGTATTAGTAACAGTATTCCAATCAGAAGAAATATCTATGTAACGCTGATTAGGATATCCTGGTTGACCGCCAGTATTCTGAACTGAGAAGCTTGAAAGCGATCCAGATAAGTTTAATGTGGTTGGAACAGGTGTAGTCGCAGTAGATCCATTTACTAAAATCTTATTTCCTACAACCAACGGAATGGCAGCATTATCTAATTCAACTGTATTGACTGTTCCAGTAGATGAAAGAGCGATATCAACTGGATATGATGCAACACCACTCTGACCAAAGTTGCTCATTCCATAACTGCCCTGAACATATAATGACCATGGTGCAGATGATGCAATTTCAGTAACATCTACTTGTGTACCCATACCTGAGAAAGAAACACCAGTGATATTAAATTTCCACCAATAACTACCGCTAGTAACTTTAATAGTACTTCCGACAGCCCATGAACTTGCAGTAGCTGATGATGTTAAATTGGTTTGGCTCCAGTACAAATATGCTGGATACGCATAAAACGTATTGCCACCCATGCCTGGCATTGTGTAAGGATCTTTGAAATACGATTGCCAACTAACAGTACTAGCATATGTAGTTTCTGTGGTTCCAACAGCTGTCCCAAATGAAACAACTTTACCAATTTCAACAGCTTCTTGTTTTAGAGCAATTTTATTGCGTACATTTAAGTCATCGTTAGTTTTTAATGAACCGTCAACAATTAGTGTACCTCTTTGATCACTATATGCGCCAAGAACATGCTCTGGAGTAATAGTGTCTGCTTCAATTAAGTTAGTACCAAGTAATGCAACATCTGCAATAACTTCAGGGGCAACTAATGATGCATTAGATGCTAATGTATAATCATAGGTTGCAGGCAAAGTAATCACATTGGTAATTACTTTATCTAGTTGTATTGGTTCGTTAGATAGCATTATGCGCAATTGACCAGCCATCACATCAGGGTGTGCTGATGCATACGCAGAATGGATTGCTGCTAAATCTTCTTGAACATAGATGGTGTAACTAGTAGTATAATTAGTTTCAGTTGTCCAACCAGTAACCGTCAAGTTTGATAATGTACGTGTTAAATTAGTATATCCAGGACCAGCGTTAGACGTCCATGTGATATTAATTTTATCATCACCAACAAGTGACTGGATACCAGCAATCAATGTTGAATATGGAGCAACACCAGTTTGTCCAACCGGGATGCTAATCATAATTGCAAAATTGCTATTGGGTGTAGACACCATGCTAGCTGCCATAGGTTCTAAACTAGGTACCGAATATGATGTGCCAATTGAAGTATTAGTTACAGTGGCACCCGGAATTGTAGTCTTAGATCCAGAAAGTGTAGCAGAATTAATATCTAATGTGTTTCCAAGATATGCGTCATAGAAACGATTAGTACTAGAACCAATATCATACACGCCATCAAATGTAGGCGTGATATCACTAGAAACTTGTGTTAAGTCACCACCACCTGCCCCACCAGAGATAGTAATATTGCCGGTACCTAAGATTGAAGTACCGTTAACTGTCTTAATGTTAGTTCCAGAAACTAATGTTGCTTGCTTGCTAGACAATGCAGTAGTTACATCTGCTGCATTTGCTTTTAACGCTAATGCGGATTCTTTAGCTAATCGAACACCACCGACAGTGGTTCCATCATGTAGATAAACTAATTTGTTTTCCACATCGATGAAGAGTTCACCCTGGGCACCAGTAAATGCTGCAGCTTCAGCAGCATTACCTCTTCTTAATTGTAAAGTAGTTGCCATTTAAATCTCCATTTAATGTTTTCTATTATTTATATTATTGGTTTAAGTCTGACGTTCCAGTACCTGAATTCAAATCAAGAGTACCTGAACCACTGTTTAGATCACCAGCAATATTCGTACCATTCAAATCAATTGTACCAGAACCGCTGTTTAAATCAAGTGTACCAGAACCAGTATTTAGGTCATTTGGTAATGATGGTGCAGGAGCTGAAAGATTTTCAATTAATGTTCTTGAGAATTGAACAACAGATGTTGAATCAATCGGTGTGAACATAATCTGAACAGTATCACCAACAACAGTCGTATCGAATGTACCAAGATCTGTACCAAGTTGACCATATTGCGAATTCAGCGCAATTGTTCCATTGAACAATACCATCATCTTCAATGTCATGAAGCCAGAAGTACCGGTTACCATTAATAGATATTCACCACTTCTATAAGTCGTTGTACTAAATGAATCAACGGTTTGTGCTGTTACACCAGATGTTGTTGAAGAACCTGTACCAGCTCCTGCGATCATTTGATCAACTTCATTCTTGGTGTAGTAATTCGTTAAATCGATGTTAGAAATTAATACATCAACTTCAGTCTTGGTGTAGTAATTCGTTAAATCGATGTTAGAAATTAATACATCAACCTCTGACTTACTATAAAATAAATTAGATGTTAACGGTGTTAATGCAATAATTTCTAAGTGGTCACCCGTCTGTGCAGGTTGTACTAAATTAACGGTTACTCCATCGAGCGCGTTATATTCTGTGTCCGCTAATTTTAAACCGTTTAAGAATACTTCAACAAGACCGACCGTATAACCAGCATTAAATGCTGATGTTGGCGTCGTGACTTCAAATACACGTTTATTGTATGCGGTGTCAACATTACCAATTAGTACCCACTGAGTACCGTTCCAAATTTTAATGATTGGCTCAGGAGTACGCGTATCTTGCCAAACTGTACCTAGTGATGGAGTACTTGGTTCAAATGAACCAGAGATAAATGTTTCACCAGTTAAATCTTGTGAACCGTAATCAATAACCTCAATGTTATCGCCAGCTTGTGCAGCCTCTAATAATGTAATTACACCATTAGCGATTGTATAGTCTTCTCCGTCTAATTTGAAGCCGTTATAAAATACTTCAACATCAAATAAACCAAGAGAAGTATTAAAGATTGTTTGACCTGCTGTTGCAGTAAAATCCTGAGTCTCTCTACGGCTGAATACGTTAATATTACTAACGCCAGTGCCACTCAATGTGCTTAAATCAACACTTAAATCAGGCAATGCGCCAGATCGACCAAGTGTTAATACTGTACCAGATAATGATGCGCTGTCAACATAGTTATCAGTATCAACAGTTCTTAATGATGAAAGATTAACTGTTAAATCTGGTAATGAACCAGTTCTAGATAGTGTTAGTACATCACCAGATAATGAAACACCATCTACATAATCATTCGTGTCAGTGATTGTTACTGAACCGGTTTGCCCATTTACAGATGTAACTAAGTTAGTGTCATCATATAATGCAGATACGTCAACTTGGAATGTTGTATTGTCTTGACGAGTGAATGTAATTACATTACCGTTCAGTACACCGGTTGAAACCGTATTTGTTGTATCATCTAATAAAGCGCCAACGTTGATGTTAACGGTCGATGCATCATTATTTGTAAGAGTTAATGTACTACCAAAAACTGTACCAGACACAACATACTTATCTGTCGCTTGCGCAATATTAATATTGCCTGAACCGATTAATGATTCACCATTAATTGTCTTAACAGATGACCACGCAGTTATGCCATCTGGTTTAGTAATAATCACCTGCCCAGGTGTACCATTAACCGTACCTAATGAAATTGCAGTATTTACATTAAGTACTGGGAAGTCACCATACGGTGCAATTACTTCAGCAAATCTTACTGTGTCTGTTGTGTTTAATGATTGATCAAATGTCGGTTCATTTAATGAACTTACATTAATATCAACGTATGTTAGATTATTATTAGTAAGTCTTAATGTATCACCAGTTACGCTACCGCTTGTAACGTATGTATCTGTTCCAACAGGGATACCATTAATAGCATCATCAACATATCGTTTTGTTGCTGGGTTAGTAAGTTCAGTTGGTTCATTAATGAACATTGCATTAAGAACGTTTGCATTATAAACTGTGTTTACAAAATATATGCTACGTGTTGCAATTTCACTTGGAAACAAGTTTGGCACAGTAATAGTAGTATTATCTCTGCCGTAAATATCACCATAACTAGTTCTTACGGAATCATAAATACAATTAGGTGATACAATAGATGATGTTGAACTCTTTGTACCGTACGCAAAATATGTTCTTGGAATAACTTGAGCATAGTTATGCCCATTACCTGGCCAAACACCTAAATTACCAGTAAGTTTTCTTGTACCGTTAATCCAAAGTGCAAAGTTTGTTTCGCTAACTTGCATTGCATAGTGGACCCATGCATTTTGCGGTGTAAATGTTGTTGCCGGTGTTGCAGTTAATCCTGAACCGCCATCTACGTCTGTATAGAATACGGTACCATTTGCGTGAACCGCAATAGATTGTTGGCCACCACCGCTTATGTCACCGCCAAGTTCAAAAATTGTCGTATTAGAAGGGTTATTATCATTATAATAAACCCAAGCTTCAATTGTAATAGGTAATGAAAAATTGCTAGTGCTATTTAGAATTAAGCTTTGATCTTGTAAAAATAAAGATCTTTCATAATTCTTAGTGATCATCGTTGTTGATGCACCAATTATTGATGATAAGTCATTGGCTACGGCAAAATCATGTCCATCATATAACGCAATAAGGGACGTATCGACAATACTTTTTAATTTATTGTCGTCAACATATTTTTTAGTACTTGGGTGATAGTCTGTTACTGGCGTATATACACCAGTGTTATCCTTTTGAAGGACATTCGTTTTATCGGCTTTAGTTTTCTTAAGCTTACCAATTAATGCTAGATCAATTATGCTCATGCTACACTCCAAGTTGTACTAGTGAGATTTTTATTACCATCATATAATAATGTCTGTGTAAATAGTTTCGTAGTACCATCTGTACCAAAATAATCAACATGATGTAGATCACCATCACTATCATAGAATAAGACAATCTTATTCCCAGAAACATAAGTTACTGATTCTAAATCGCCGGTTGTTTGGGAGTACAACATTTGGGAAACATCGGTTGCATTTAAACGTTCATCTAAACGTTTCATCTCAACGATGCTGTTTGCTGTATTTTTGTAGTAGATATTACCGTCGCGGTAATTAAGAGCAATTTCGCCGTGATCTAAGTCAAGCGGTTTCTTATTCTCAACATTGCTCTTCTTAAGAAGAATTTTGTTAGCCATTTATAGAAATGTCCTTTCACCCTATAGAGGATATTAAATTGTAAGTCAAAAAGCACGGCCGAATTATAGAACTCAACCGTGCTTTGTATTTTTTTAGTATGTACCGCAGTCGATAGTGATACCAGATTCCGCTACGATTGTTTTTGTAGGAGCAAACGATGTTCCGTTGTGTTGTAATAGATCATATTGCGTACCAGCGGCAAACGATGCTGTTGCCATTGCTGCAGCAGTCCAACCGTTTGAAACATTGATACCGCCTTGGAAGATATTACCAACTTCGAAATCACCAACTGCTCCAGCGAATACTTCAGCAGTATTAGTAGCATCAGGAATGTATGTGAAACGACCAGTTGATTCATCTAAACCGAAGAAACCAACTTTTGGTGAAGCTGTGCTACCGTACTTAAATTCGATACCACGATCTTTAGCATCAGAAACTGCTAATGTTTGACCCAATGTAAAGATAGGATCAGAGATTGTTACAACGGTTGATTCAACGGTTGTTGTAGTTCCGTGAACTACTAGATCACCGTGAACAGTTACGTTCTGAGCATCAAGATTACCAGACGTTGCGATATCGCCAGTTACTGAACTGATTGTAACTTTACCGTTTACATCAATACCACCATCTAACGATGATAGACCAGTTACTGCTAAGTCAGCATTTAGGAATGTAGCACCGTTAACTGTTAGTGTACCAACGGAAATCAGTACATCATCATTAAATGTACTTTCTGCATTAACGATTAAACCGTTTAATGTTGTTGTACCACTTACACCAAGTGAACTACTTAATGTTACGGCACCATCAACACTTAATGTGTTATTAAGATTTGTTGCACCATCAACATCTAACGTACCAACTGTATAAAGATTGCCTGTTGAACTATTTACAGTTAACTTAGAAGTACCAGAAGTACCTATTCTTAAGTTACCATCAATACCAACAGCTTGGTCAACTTCTAAAGCACCAAGAACAGATGTTGTTCTATTTAAATCACCGATCGAAACGATACCACGAATGGTGTTTACATCGTCAGCGCTATCGCCAAGTGTTGTACCACCATCTACGGTTAATGTACCGGCTGTGTGAATATTACCACCAGTAGAAACTGTAAAGTTGCCACTGCTGACATTAATACCACCATTTAACGACGCTAAACCCGTAGCAGTTAATGTGTTATTGATTAATGTTACACCGTCAACAGTTAAAGTACTATTGAAATCTACGGCACCACCAATCTCCATCGCTGAAGTAGCGGCATAGATTTTACCGGTTGTTTTGTTGATTGAGAGATAACCACCAAACGCATCAGTAATCTTAATAGGGTTAGAACCTTCGACACCAACGTATAGCGAGTTATTCGTGTAGTCCCAGCCTAGTTCGTACCCAGCTAGTTGACCGGAAGCCGGTACACCACTACCTCTTTTAATTTTGATTATGTTAGCCATTTAGAATCCTCTACACTTTTGAATTATTTATACTTTCGTTACCAATTCCCACCATTAATGGTGTCTGCATTATGGTAAATCAATGGTTCCCAAATGAACACATTGCTACCAACAGGATATTCTCTGTACACATTAAATGTTTCGTGTGCCATATCATACCAAATATCACCCTCATTTGCGCCTTGCGCAGTCGTTGGTGCAGTGGTTTGTTTAAAAATCGTCTGTTCGAGTTCAGTAATTCTATTGGAAAGTGTTGTCTCAATCTGGTCAAGTGTATTACCCAGATTGTGAATATTGTCCATGCTTCTTTGAATAATTGCCACGGCACACTCCTATTTCATTTTGTTATATTTATACTGCCGAGAGATATGTAACTGTGCAAGCAAAACCATTTAATAAATCTGCAGAATCAAATAAAACAGCAGTGCCATCATTATTAAGAGTACACGTGTACTCGGTAATTACATTTGGAAAACCGGTTGTCTTATATACATAAGCAATACCATTAAAGATACTGCCCTGGGCTTTTGTAGGTAATGCAATTTGATTATTTGAAATTGTAATTCGTTGTGTAGTAACGATAGTTCTATCAGATAGTTCATCAATTGCAGATTGGACATCCGTAGCAAGTAAACCACTGTTTATATTATCATAATTAATGTTCTTGGCAATTACGTTAGAACTAGTATTTGTAACAAGAATTCTACCAGCAATATTGGCATCTAGAACATATCCAAGAACTTGCGATTTTACTTGTGTATTTGGCGTCTTTGTTAATACACCATCTTGGTAATAAAGAATATCACCCTCAGAGAATGCAGATACATCGATACCTTTTAGGATACCCATGACCATGATTTCACCAAGTTGGCCATCAATTAAACCATCTTCGCAAATACCGATAATTGTATCGCTATTTGATGTAGCTGTTGTTACATAGACTGCATCAACAATAGGGCTGGTTACTAACTTTACCGGCGTACCTTTTGGAATATCACCAACCGCGGTTGCAGCGAAGTGAATCGCATTAGCATGTACGAAGTTTGTTACGCTATCAATAACTTTATTTGTTAATTCAGCATATGTACCCGCAGATAGTTCAATAAGTCTATCATTAAGAGTATCAATTGATACCTTATAAGATGTATCCGGGTCAGTAATAAGTAAATACTCGCTACCGATTAAATCGCCAATAAGCTTTTCTTGTAATTCATTAATTGTTGTATACGACATGTGTGCTCCTAATTAGCTTACGATATCTGTGATCGTATTTGTTCCGGCATTGATCATTCTAATAGTAACAAACTCTGTTACATACGTAGGTTGCACAGCAATCTCTACAATAATCTCATTATTTTCGCCAGGTCTTACATAAACCCTAGCATCAGTAATACCGTTGTTAATTTTTACATTTTCAAGATATTGTTTTATATGTGAAGCAATAACTTGTCTTTTATTTAAAGTATTTTCTTCAAATACGAACTTATTTAGAATCTTCTTCGTATTCTTTTCTAAGTGGTTAAATAAGCTTCTAACATTAACACGATTAAATGAACTTGGTCTATCATAGAAAGTCTTTTGCGACATCAATGTGTTATTCTTCATGATGTTCAGACCTTTCTTATAGTACTCGTCACCTTCTTTATCAGAAATAACCATGTACATTTTTTGAAGGTTTTTGATTGTACCTTTTTCTAAACCAGCAGAAGCTATCCATGGTGCTGATAAAGATGTTTGCGCTTTCAAACCAGCAATATCAGCCGCGACGTTTACAACCTTATAGGTGTTAGTAAACATATCTAATTGTACTTTAGCATTCATTGTAAAATGAACATATTGGCTTTGCGGTAAAGAACTAATATATCTGTTGATTCTTTTCTTAGCGTACTCATTCAATTTACTTGGAATTCTGAATACATCTAAAGCTATGATTTTGCCATCATGGGTATATGCTACTTCCTGAGGATTACCTGGACCCATATGTAATTTTAGGTAAGTAATTAATAATGTTGGTAAGCCGATAAATGCAATGCAATCTTTTCTTTTCTCAGCAAATTCAATAGCTAATTCATTAGCCTTCTCATTGCCAATAACAATATCAATATCAAATGTATCTGGATTTTCTAATAGTTCGTATGATACTTTAAAGTCCATATCTGTTGGGAATGTGTTATACCCACCGATTAGCTTAATCTTGTTTTGTCCGTAAAGAGATAATTCCGATAAAGTAGTCATGTCGTTCAATTTAACGTACACATACAAACTCTCATCATTAATATTAGAAATCTCATCTAATGTTACATAATACTTTTCAGCTAACGTATTATTTCTAAAGACAGCAATACCAACGTAATTGTCTTCAAAGAATTCAAGTACATCTTTTGCTTTTGTAGTATCATTTAGTTGTACATTATTTACCCAGTCATTCTTAGTAAATGTACAAACATTAATTAGGTTTCCCCAAATGCCAGGTGTTCTTGCAATAAATCTAATTGGACCTTGAACGGTTACAGAATCTTTGTTTTCTGTCCAATCGGCGAATGTGTTAAAGTAAATATCACCGTTATTATTAGCATTAAATAATCTTACACCAGATGTTCTTACAACCCAGATACCACCAGAATATTGAAGGAAGTTGTATACTTGGTACCAATCGTGATGATACTCGTCCACACCTCTACCAAACAAAAACTTAAATTGGTCGACAGATGTAACCCAAATAGGCAAATTGATTGGACCTCTTTCAAAGTGCCCAACAAAACACGCCACCTCATTAGTAATATGAGGAACGTAGTAAGATTTATCTATTG
>ERZ650301.188-NODE-188-length-16125-cov-18.136217_pt1 | contig 16125 bp, 14 predicted proteins | sample MGYA00376237_ERZ650301 | MGnify/ENA primary metagenome ERZ650301 (study PRJEB26733, sample SAMN07839255) | wastewater metagenome | biome: small river; feature: stream; material: water | place: USA: North Carolina | collected 2016-04-05 ...
CTCATGCCATCGTTGTTGTCGCCGATCGACAAGCTTTGGCTGGTGGCAGTGCCGCGTGTGGCGTGGTCAAACGCGGTGCCACCAGGAAGAATGGCATCACCCCAAGCAGCCAACACCCGCCATTGGTAGCCCGCGGGCACGGTGATGGTGTCCAGAGAATTTGCAGCAATGGGTGTGAAGCCCATGCGAGGGCCCGCCTGAGTCGCCGTGGGGGCCGCCTGCGCCAAGCCTTGACCGCTCAAGAACAAGCCCATGCCTGCCCCAGCCGCACCCAACCACTGGCGGCGGCTGACCAAGGTGTTCACCATCTGGCTGAACTCGGTCTCATCTGGACGTGGGTGATTGCGCTGGTCGTTGTCGTCAAAGGTATTCATGTGAGCCTCGGTCTAAGAAATGAGGGTCACTTTACGCATGCTCCGTGACAGTGACATGACATATAGTTGTCATGATTAAACGGTAATATTGTTTTCATGAAACACGGCACACTCCTCGCAGCGATTGATTTGGGCTCTAACAGCTTTCGCCTTGAAATCGGTCGCTACGACCACGGCCAAATTCAACGCGTGGCCTACCTCAAAGAAACGGTGCGTCAAGGCAACGGCTTGGACGAAGACCGCAACCTCACCCCCGACGCCATGCAACGCGGTTGGGACTGCTTGGCACGCTTTGCCGAACGGCTGTCTGGCTTCAAAAAAGCGCAGGTGCGCGCGGTGGCCACCCAAACCTTGCGCGAAGCCAAAAACCGTGAAGAGTTTTTACAGCGCGGTTGCGAAATTTTGGGTTTCCCCATCGAGGTGATTGCAGGCACAGAGGAAGCCCGTTTGATTTACCAAGGCGTGGCCCACATGCTGCCCAGCGACAACGAACGTCGTTTGGTGATTGACATTGGGGGCCGCTCGACCGAGCTGGTGTTGGGGCAAGGCCTCAACGCCTCCGAGACCGCGTCGTTTCGCGTGGGCAGTGTGGCATGGTCGATGAAGTATTTCCCCACTGGCGAATTCACTGAGCAAGCCTTTTACAGAGCTGAGATTGCCGCACAGGCTGTGCTGGAAGAAGCACTTGCCACCTACCCTCGCCATCAATGGCACACCGCCTACGGTGCATCGGGCACGGTGGGTGCAGTGGCTGACATCTTGGCCTTGTCTGGCTTTCCTGCAGGCGAGATCAGTCTTGAGGGATTGAACTGGTTGGTGAAATGCCTGGTGCGTGCAGGCCAAGCCAGCAAGGTGCAACTGGAGGGATTGAAAGACGATCGACGTGCCGTGATTGGTGGAGGGGTGAGCGTGCTGCGGGCTTTGATGACGCTGCTGCACGTCAATACCTTGCATGTGGCACAAGGTGCGTTGCGCCACGGCGTGCTGTTTGAAATGGTGGAGCGCGAAGACCACGACACGGACACCCGTGATGTGTCTATCCAACGCTTGGCTGTGAAATTTGCCGTAGACATGCCCCAAGGCCAACGCGTGGGCCGCGTGGCCATTGACTTGTTGCAGCGCATGCATCCCAAACGCGATGCCGAAGGTGCCATCCAACTCGATCGACTGTGTCGAAAACTGAGTTGGGCCGCACAACTGCACGAGGTAGGCATGGCCATCTCACACAGCGACTACCACAAGCATGGCGCCTACATCTTGGACAACGCAGACTTGCTGGGTTTTGGCATGCCCGAGCTGCACCGTTTGGGTCTGCTGGTGCTGGGCCAACGCGGTAAGCTGAAAAAACTGGAGAGTGAATTAGAAGACGATGAATTCGCCAAGATGCTGATGGCCTTGCGTGTGAGCCTCATCTTGTGCCACGCGCGCAAAGACCCCGATGCGCAATCACTGCAGTTGCACTGCGATGAGCACAAGCACCGCATCACCATGCATGCCTCAACGGCATGGGCCGAAGAATTTCCGCAGTCAGTCCATTTACTCAAGCAAGAAAGCACTTCGTGGAGCAAGGCGCCGTGGTCGTTTGAGTTTTTGACGAAACCATGACACATGTGACACTAGGCGTTTGAAATTAAACGGTATAAACTGTTTATTCTTTTAATCCACCAAGGAATGAACTGTGAGTACAAGCGCTCAAAAAACCATCGTCCAAGCCGCCGTCAAGTCGCGCGCTGCCAAAACACCCGCAGCTAAAAAACCAGCAGTGACCAAAACTGCGGCCAAGAAGCCTGCCGTGAAAAAGCCCCTGGTGAAAAAAGCAGCCGCCAAGCCTGTGACCAAAACTGCGGTTAAAAAAGCGCCGGTCAAAGCCGCCACGCCTCAGCCAGCCAAGCCAGTCAAAGTGGTGAAACCCACCAAAGTGAAAAAACCAAAGCTGGTGCGTGACAGCTTCACCATTCCGAAAGACGAATACGTGGTGATTGATAGCCTGAAAATTCGTGCTGGCAAACTCGGTCAAGCGGTGAAGAAAAGCGAATTGCTACGTGCAGGTGTCAAAGCCCTTGCCGCCATGAGCGACATTCAGTTCAAAGCCGCCTTGAGCAACGTGCCGACGATCAAGACCGGTCGTCCCAAGAACTCGAAGTAAGTTCTGGACAAGCGACGGTCAGCAACACCGTTTGGGGTTGACCGTCGCGTAAACGGGTGCGCAGCCACCACACCCCTCCTTTGCGCACAGAGCATCCCTCCTCTTGCATGCCCAGCAATCGTGCGACCAGTTGTCCCAAGTAAGGCTGATGCCCCACCAGCAACACAGGCCCCTTGAGTTGCGGCCCTGTTTTTGGATCCCACTTCAACAAAGCCAGCACATCTTCCACGGAAGTTTCGGGCACCAGTTCGTCTCGCAATTTGAATTTACGCCCCAACGGTGCCACCGTTTGTTGCGTGCGCTGTGATGGACTGACCAAGACACGTGTGCCTTCAGGCAAATGCCGATCGAGCCAAGACGCCATGCGCATGGCTTGACGTTCACCTTTTTTGGTCAATGCGCGTGACAAATCATCACCGCCTTCCACCGCGTTCTCAGCTTCGGCGTGGCGCCACAAAATCAAGTCCATGCTCGCCCCTTCATTCAGCATCACAATTTGGTGGCATACAAGGCCATCAACGCGGCTTGCGCACCGTGCAAGGCCGCAGGCGGCGTGGCCGGTGCTTTGGCCGTAGGCCGCTTGGGCTTGGGAACTTGGACACGCATGTAGTCACCCTCTGCGTTCAAGGCCCACGCGTCCACGTTGTCGTGCAAATAAGCCACCAAACACTCGTCAATCACCCGTTGTCGCAGGGCCGCATCGTCGACCGGCCATGCCAATTCAACACGGCGCAACATGTTGCGGTTCATCCAATCGGCGCTCGACAAGTACAAAGACTCGTCGTTGCCGGTGCGGAAATAAAACACGCGTGAATGCTCTAAAAACCGACCGATGATGGAGCGCACGCGGATGTTGTCTGTCACCCCTGGGCGTTGTGCCGGCAACATGCACGCACCGCGAATGATCAAATCAATCTGCACGCCCGCCTGTCCGGCATGCACCAACGCTTCCATGAGCTTTTCATCCGTCAGCGTGTTCATCTTCAAGATGATCCGGCTGGCCACACCTTGCCGTGCGGCCTGTGCGGTTTTTTCGACCTTGTCAATCAAGCTGCGTTGCAACTGAAAAGGCGCAATCATCAGCTTGTTCAACCGCGGAATTTTGCTTTGGTTGGCCAACAAGTTAAACACGCTTTCCACATCTTGCGTGAGCTTGGGGTCGCAGGTGATGTGGCTCAAGTCGGTGTAGAGCTTGGCCGTGCGTGGGTTGTAGTTGCCAGTGGACAAATGGGCATAGCGGCGAATGCTGCGACCTTCACGGCGCGTCACCAGTAGCATCTTGGCGTGGGTTTTGAGGCCCACCACGCCATACACCACTTGGGCGCCGATGTACTCGAGTTTTTCGGCCCAGTTGATGTTGGCCTCTTCGTCAAAGCGCGCTTTCAGCTCGACCACCACCGTCACTTCTTTGCCGCGTTGCACAGCCTCACGCAGCAACTCCATCAGCACCGAATCAGCCCCCGTGCGGTAAATGGTTTGCTTGATGGCCAACACATCGGGATCACGCACGGCTTCACGTAAAAATGCCAGCACCCCATCAAAGCTTTCATAGGGCTGGTGAATCATCACATCGCCACTTTGCAAACGCTCAAAGATAGACCCATTGGTCACCATCTGTTGCGGATAGCTGGGGTGGTAACGCGGGAACAACCATTTGGGGTTGTCCACCAAGTCAATCAGCTGGTTCAAACGTACCAAGTTCACAGGGCCATGCACACGGTACAAGGCTGAATGCGGCAGCTCAAACTGCTGCAGCAAAAACTCCGACAAATACTCTGAACACCCGGAAGACACCTCCAGCCGCACCGCTTGCCCGTAATTGCGATGCACCAAGCCTTGACGCAAAGCCGTGCGCAGGTTCTTCACATCCTCTTCATCGACGGACAAATCGGAATGGCGCGTGACACGGAACTGCGAAAACTGCCCCACCTCGCGGCCTGGAAACAGGTCTTTCAAGTGCGCACGGATCACGCTAGAGATGGACACAAACAACTGGCGTTTGCCTGAGAGCTTTTCTGGCAATGGAATCAAACGCGGCAAGCTGCGTGGCACTTTGACAATGGCGATCTCGTTGTCGCGGCCAAACGCATCTTTGCCCGACAAACGCACGATGAAGTTGAGCGACTTGTTGGCCACTTGCGGAAAGGGGTGCGCGGGGTCCAGCCCCACCGGCAACAACAAGGGGCGCACTTCGCGTTCAAAAAATGACTTCACCCACTGGTGTTGTGCCAAGGTGCGGTCACCATGCGACAAGATGCGCACGCCCTCTTTGGCAAATGCCGGCATGAGCACGTCGTTGTACAGCGCATACTGCTCATCGACCAAGGCGTGCGCCACTTTGCTCAGCGAATGCTGGGCATGCGTGCCAGCCGCATCCAAAGGGGCCTTGGGGTGTTCCACACTGCTGTGCAGCGCAGCACGCACCTCAAAAAACTCATCCAAATTCGAGGACACGATGCACAGATAACGCAAACGCTCCAACAACGGAACTTCTGGGCGTTTGGCCCAATCCAGCACACGCGCATTGAACGCCAGAAGACTCAAATCGCGGTCCAGCCATTCGATTTTTAAGGGTTTGTGTGTGTGCGGCTCTTTGCCGGGTGCGCCTGTCGTCATGTGTTTACCTGTCTAACTGAACGCCAGTGTGACAATTTTTCGTGACAAATGTATGACACACATGACATACAGAGGCGCTGTGGAGCACCCCATTAAGATACAAGCATGAATTGGAATGCATCACTGATTGGCCTCTTGACGGCGCTGGGCCTAGGCCTGCTGGTGGGTACGGTGCGAGAGCGTTTGCACAAACCTGGAGCCATGAAAGCTGGGGTTCGCACACACGCCATCGTGGCGTTGTTGGGTGCGATCACCTTCAACCTCGGGCTCCCTGTTTTTCTGATGGCAGTGCTGATCACGGGCCTCATGGTTGCGATTGGCTATTACCAGTCCGCGCAACAAGACCCGGGCATGACCGGCGAATTTGCATTGCTGCTGACCTTGGTGCTGTCGGGTCTGGCCATGCGCGACCCTTCGCTATCGGCCGCAATCGGTGTTGTGGTGGCATGTTTGCTGTATGTCAAAAAGCCATTGCGACGCTTCAGCCAAGAAATCTTGACGGAACAAGAGCTAGAAGATGCGCTGATGCTGTGTGCCTCAGCTTTGGTGGTGCTGCCACTGCTACCCACCACCGCCATTGACCCATGGAATGCCCTCAACCCCTACGCCATGTGGAAAATTGTGGTGCTGATCATGGGGATTGGCATCGTGGCCCACATTTGCATGCGCGCGTCAGGCGTGCGCTGGGGCCTGCCGTTGGCCGGCTTTTTCACGGGGTTCATTTCATCGACCTTGGCCGTGGCCACTTACGGACAAAAGGTACGCGACAACCCGGCGCTTGAATCCATGGCCAGCGCAGCAGCCTTGCTGTCCACCCTGTCCTCACTCATGCTGTTCACCTTGGTGCTTGCGGTCAGCGGCCATGAGTTGATGCTGTCTGTGACATGGCCCCTGCTCAGCGCCGGTGTGGCCTTGTTGTTCTTTGCCACGTATTTCATGCGGCACACAGAAATCAAGGATGGCTTTTCACTGCCCGCCACAGAACATGCCTTCAAAGCCTCGCATGCACTGATCATTGCCATCACCATCAGCACCGTCACGCTGTGCTCGGCATGGTTGCGGCACCACATCGGAGACTCCGGCACCTTTGCCACATCCGCGATTGTGGGGTTGGTTGAAATTCATGCCGCCGCCGTCAGCATTGCCCAACTCAACCAACACGACCCCGTCCAATCCGCCTATGCGCGCTGGGGCGTGATGGCCATTTTGGCGTCGAGCGCAAGCTCCAAAATCGTGTTGTCTTATCTGAGTGGTGGCCGAGGCTATGGCCATCGCATTGCTTCTGGGTTAGGGGCCATGCTCCTGGCCGCGATCACCAGCATGGTACTGATGCCATGACCCTCAACCTACCGTGAGCAAGGCCTCGCCCATGCGCAGGCGTTGGCCACTTTCAATGCCAGGGGCCAGGGTGTAGCCGGGGGGCACAAACACCAAAATGGTGGAGCCGTGTTCAAACCACCCCATTTCTTGTCCTTTGACATAGTCTGCATCACAGGGGATGTCGTTGGGGCCTTGGTAGCGCAAGTTCAGCAGCACATCCACCGCGTGAAAGCGCATGCTGGCCACCAACACGGCGGCCACAGGCACGATCAAAAATGGCATGCCCTCTGCGGTTTGCATTTGCAACACCGCGCGTTCGTTTTTACAAAACAACTCTTTCACCCGCGTCAAGGCGATGGGGTTGACGTTCCAGGTATCGCCCGAGATGTAGGTCACATGGCTCAAGTGCGCATCGCTAGGCGCATGAAAACGGTGGTACATGCTGCTGGTCAAGCGCAGGGTGACAAAGGTACCGCCTTCCAGCAAGCGGGGCCAACGCTGAATCAACTCTGGTGAACTGAGCAAGCTGGGCAGCGTGTAGGGGAAACCTTTGGCTTGAAACACCATGCCGTCACGGATCTCACCGCACGCACCCACGATCGCATCACAGGGGGAGCTCATCACCCTGGGGTTGGGGTCAATCGGTCGCAACCCCGCGCGTAGTTCACGGGTGAAGCAGGCATGCAGGCTGTCAAATTCTTGCTGCTTGGATTCACTCAAATCCAAATCAGTGAACCAACGCCACACCGCAATCGAGCCCTTCACCAACCAAGGATGGCGCAATTGACTCCACCACCCCATGAAGCGCGTCAAGGTGAGGCGTGGGATCCGGTTGGTCAACAAAAAATTGAGGTCTTCTTGCAGGAGAAATGTTTGGAACTTGTTTCGAATCTTCATCGTCTTGTCACTTAATTTAAATACAAAGGAACATCTCTTACACAAGGAAATCAACTGTGAATACCACATGGATGGGTTTGGGCGCTTTGGCAACATTGGCACCGTCGATCTACCGACGACTTCAACTCTCGCGTGCCAAGCACCGCTCGCTGGCGGGGCACTCACGCATGGCCAAACGTTTAGCGCGCTTGTTGCCCGGCTACCATTTTGACGAGTCAGTGTTCTTTAAATGTGACAACGCGCCCTTCGAGGTACAAAATCTTCGCCGCCAAGCATTTTTCAAAATCGCGGAGGTACTCAAAGCCCGTCACCCCCTGAGCATTCAAGCCACGGCTGCAGCCCGAGAAAACATCTCGGACATGCAATTCATCTCGGCTTACCGCGTGCCTTTTCAATTCAGCCCCCTGGTGCAAGAACACCTCAAGGTGGGTTCGTTTTTGCAATCGGCCACAGGCGTGTTCGTGACGGACTTGGACGGTCAGTCGTTTTATGACCTGACCGGCTCTTACGGCGTCAATGTGTTTGGCGCGGACTTTTACAAAACAACCATGGCCGAAGGTTTGGCCAAAACCCAAGCCTTGGGGCCTGTTCTCGGGGCGTACCACCCCTGCGTGGCCAGCAATGCGGCGCGACTGAAAAAAATCTCAGGCATGGACGAGGTGTCGTTCCACATGTCAGGCACCGAAGCGGTCATGCAAGCGGTGCGCCTGGCGCGCTACCACACCCAACGCAAAAACATTGTGCGATTCTGCGGCGCTTATCACGGCTGGTGGGAGGACGTGCAACCCGGCCCCGGCAACCCCATGCCACCGCGAGAGACTTACACGCTCAGCGACATGAGCGAACGCAGCCTTGAGGTCATTCGCACACGCAAAGACATTGCCTGCGTGTTAGTCAATCCGCTGCAAGCCTTGCACCCCAACGCCAACGCCCCAGGCGACTCCACCTTGGTCGATAGCAGCCGCAAAGCCGCCTACGACCGCCAAGCCTATACCGCGTGGCTACACAAGCTCCGCCAAGCCTGCACAGACAACGGCGTGGTCTTGATCTTTGACGAGGTGTTCTTAGGGTTCCGATTGGCCTCTGGCGGCGCACAAGCCTACTTCGGTGTGCAAGCCGACATGGTGACCTACGGCAAAACCTTGGGCGGCGGTTTCCCTGTGGGCGTGGTGTGTGGCAAACGACAGTGGATGCACCGCTTTCACGCCGACCGGCCTGCCGACATTTGCTTTGCACGTGGCACCTTCAAAGAGCACCCCGTTGTGATGGGCGCCATGTCTGCCTTTTTGGACCAACTGGAAACCCCAGAAATCCAAGCCATGTACGACGGCCTGGATGAACGCTGGAACGCCCGCACCCAGTACTTCAACGGGGCCATGCAAGCCAATGACATCCCGCTGCAAGCGGCCAATATGTCGAGCGTGTGGACCTTGTTTTACACACAACCCAGCCGCTACAACTGGATGCTGCAGTACTACCTGCGCATCCACGGCTTGGCACTGAGCTGGGTGGGCACGGGACGCTTGATCTTCAGCCTGAACTACAGCGATGCCGATTTTGAAACCGTGGTGCAACGCTTTGTGCTTGCGGCGACCCAAATGAAAGCGGATGGCTGGTGGTGGCAAAGCCCTGAGCTGACCAACCAAAGCATCCGTCGCAGCATCTTGAAAGAAACACTGTTTCGATGAATGAAAAAAGGGTTCAGGCCTGAGGCCTGAACCCTGTGCGTGACGCCACCGGTCTCAGTGGCTGGTATTCAAGAAGCTTTGATCAAAGCGCTGACCACGCAGCAACTGCCAAGGTGCCTTGTGGTACAGGTAGACATCATGGAACGGGTCGGTGAGGATTTTGCTCATCCACACCAAGCCGGTTTGCACATCTTTGATGAAGCACAGGTGAATGGTTCTGAACAGCAAACCGCCCACCCCCAAGGCCAACCAAGCGTAGCCCACAGCTTCTGAAAACTCCACCCAAGTCTCGTGCGTCGGCACCACGTTCAACATGCCAGGAAAGTAGTAAATCACCAGAGGCAACAGCACCCAGAGGCTGAGCAACACCACTTTGCGGCGCAGGTTGTAGCCCACCTTGATTTCTTCTTTGAATTCATTGCTGGCTTGGTTCACGTGGTCATAGCCCAAGGGTTCAAAAAAGAAATGACCCGATTGACGTGCGGTCATGGACACCAACCAAGCCAGCAAAGCGGCCCAAGCGGGGTTCACGAACAACAAGGCATAAGAAATCAAAAAGCAAATCGCACTGAGCAAATGCAAGGATTGATTGATGCGGCAGTGGTGGTAGTAGCGATGGTCATCCCAGCGTTGAATGCGCAATGCTTCCAAAAAGTTTTTCACGTCAGTTCCTCATGTGTTTCAAAACATCGCCATCATGGGCGTGTCATGTGAAAAATCAGTGACAAGTGGCAAAGAAATGCAGATGAAATAAAAACTTCAAACAGACGCAATGTCATCAAGTTGTTAAATTCTCCAGCAACCATGACAAGCATGAAACTCACAAGCGACACCCCCATCTTGGTTGAACACTTTGAACCCTCGCAGCGGTTCTTGCGCATTGCCGTTGTGACCGAAACATGGCCCCCTGAGGTCAATGGAGTGGCCGTCACACTGTCCAAATTGATTCAACATTTGGGCCAACGCCAACACACCATTCAGCTGATTCGCCCACGCCAAGACAAGCACGATGCGGGGGTGGAACAAACAGGTTGGTCAGAGCTGCTGCTGCGTGGCTTGCCCATCCCAAGATACCCACAACTCAAGCTTGGGTTACCCAGCAAGAAAGCGCTCATCAAAGCCTGGAGCATCAAACGGCCCGACTTGGTGCATGTTGCCACCGAAGGCCCCTTGAGCTGGTCTGCGTTGCAAGCCGCGCAAACACTGCGCTTGCCCGTGACCTCAGATTTTCGAACCAACTTTCACAGCTATTGCCAACACTACGGCGTGGCTTGGTTGAGCAAACCCATCGTGGCGTACTTGCGAAAATTTCACAACCGCACCGCCTTCACCATGGTGCCCACACAGTCGATGAAGTACCAGCTCGAAGCCCTGGGTTTTCAAAACCTCAAAGTGGTGGCCCGCGGCATTGAGACACACATGTTTCACCCCAGCAAACGCAGCGACGCTTTGCGTGACAGCTGGGGCGCCGACCCGCAGACCATCGTGTTGCTCTCTGTGGGCCGATTGGCTGCCGAAAAAAATCTGGATCTCACCCTGCAAACTTACCACGCACTCGTCGCCGCAGGGCGTCCCGTCAAAATGGTGTTCGCAGGTGATGGCCCCATGCGTGCCACGCTTGAAGCCAAGTGCCCAGAGGCCATCTTTGCAGGCATGTGCACACACGAGCAATTGGCCCATCTCTACGCAAGCGCAGATTTGCTGTTATTTCCAAGCCTGACCGAAACCTTCGGCAACGTGACTTTGGAAGCCCTTTCCAGCGCAACGCCCGTGCTCGCGTTTGATTGCGCCGCCGCAGGTGAATTCATCAGCGACCGAAAAAATGGCTGGTTGGTCAACCGTGATGATCCCCAAGCCTATGTCCACCGCGCGCTTGAAATCACGCGTGACAAACACACCCTGATGCAAGCGCGTGAATTCACACGCCCCAGCATTGAGCACTTAGGCTGGGATGAAATTGCGGGCCAAGCCGAAGCTATTTTTCACCGTGCGATTGAAATCGGTCAGCGCAGTTGACGCCAAAGCAGCAAACACAGTGGCGCCATGCCCGCGGTGAGCAATGTGGACAACAACACCATGATGAAGGTCAGTGACACATTCAGCGCCAACAAGGTGCTGTAAGCCGCCAGCATCAACAAGACGCTCAAGTTTTCATTGAACCCTTGCACGGCAATGGATCGCCCCGAACTGAGCACCTGCATCCCTCGGTGCTGCAGCAAGGCATTCATGGGCACCAGCAGCATCCCACCCGCTAAGCCAATGCCCAACAACAGCGGCACAGCAAGCCAGAGCTTGGACGTCACCACCACCACGGGCAACAGCACAGCCAGCAGCAGCCCCCAAGGCAGGGCTCGGCGTGCCGCGTGCAATTTGAAGCGTCGCCCCGCCAAAAAGGCCCCGAGGATAACCCCCAACGCCACCAGCGCTTGCAGATAGGCCCCGTCGGTGAGCGACAAACCCAAGGTTTGCTGCGTCCATAACAACACCGCAAATTGCATGACGGCCCCAACGCCCCAATACAAGGTGGTCACATAGAGAGAGACGCCGCCCAGCGGATCACGCCAGAGTTGGGTGTTGGCATGCCAAAACGATCGCCATTGAAGGGCGCGAATCGTCAGAGGCACCAAGCGAGCACGTCGCCCCATCGGCGTCAAACCCAAATTCAAAACCGCGGATAGCCCATACATCGCCATCACCACACACATCGCTGGCAAGGTTTGGGTTTCAATCCAAAACGTCATGCGGTGTGACATATCACCCCACACACCTTGAGCCCCATGGGACTCACTCAAGCTGGTCAGTGCGCCGCCCAACGCAATGCCAAAAACCACCGAGAGCACCACCGACACCTCTAACCATGCATTGGCACGAACCAACATGCGAGGCGGCACAGATTCGGTGACTAAACCATATTTGGAAGGCGCATACACCGAGGCAGCCAAGCCAATCAGCGCAAAAGCGAACAAGGGCTGAGCGCCCCCCAGCAAGAGCAGGACACCACAAATTTTGAGTGCATTCATGCACGCCATCAATTGGCTTTTCGAAAATGCATCGGCCAATGGCCCCACCACGGAAGCGAGAAACACATATGCCAAGGTCAAAGAAAGCTTCAACAAGGGAGCCCACCAACCGGGATATCCCTGTTCATTCAGAAAGTAAATTCCCAAAATGAGCAGCGCGTTGTCAGCAAGCCCCGACGCAAACTGAGCGCCAATGAGAAAGTAAAACCCTTTAGGCATTCACAGCAAGCGTGTGATTTGAAACGGGATCCACCGCCAATTTCACAAGCTCATTGCGACGCCCTACCCCTTGATAAGCAATGCCCAAATCAGCCAAGGCATCTGGGTTGTACAAATTGCGGCCATCCAAAATGTAGGGCGTGCGCATGCGCAATTTCATCGCCTGAAAATCAGGGTTGTGAAAATTCTTCCACTCGGTCAACACCAGCAAAGCGTCTGCATCTGGCAACGCCTCCATGTCTTGGGACACCAAGGTGAAATTTTTCAGCAACGCGTCTTGACCCATGCAGTCGAACTGCAAAGCCATCATCGCTTCATGGCCTGCCACAGGGTCATAAGCTGTGACGTGAGCGCCACGCTCTAGCAAGTTTTTGATGACCACACGGCTAGGGGCTTCGCGCATGTCATCGGTGTTGGGTTTGAATGCCAAACCCCAGACGGCAATTTTTCGACCCGTCAAATCATCCCCCAGGCGCTTGACCAAGCGGTCGACCAACAAGGTTTTTTGCCGCTCATTGACGTGCTCTGTCGCGCTGACCACACTCATGGGCTGACCGTGCGCCTGAGCCGTGCTGACCAAGGCCTGCGTGTCTTTCGGAAAACAGCTGCCACCGTACCCACAACCCGCATACAAGAAGCTGTAACCAATGCGGTTGTCGGCCCCAATGCCGCGTCGAATTTGATCGACATCGGCCCCCAAGGCATCGGCCAAATTGGCAATTTCATTCATGAACGAAATGCGCGTCGCCAACATGGCATTGGCCGCGTATTTGGTGAGCTCTGCACTTCGAACATCCATCCAGACGGTGCGTGAATGGTGGCGGTTGAAACTGGCATACAAATCGCCCATCATGCGTTGGCTTTTTTCATGATGAATCCCATCATCAATGCCCACCACGATGCGATCGGGGCGCATGAAATCATCAATCGCAGCCCCCTCTTTTAAGAACTCAGGGTTTGAAATCACATCAAACATCTCAGCGGGCATGCCGCGCTGCTCAAGCTCATGAACGATTGCTTCACGCACCCGGTCAGCGGTGCCCACGGGAACCGTTGATTTATTCACAATGAGTTTGAAATTCTTCAGGTGCCGCCCCACCATCGAGGCCACGGACAACACATGGCCCAAATCAGCCGACCCATCTTCACGTGCGGGGGTGCCGACCGCGATGAACAAAATGTCGCCATGCTCGATGGCCTCATGCGCATCTGTGGTGAATCGAATGCGACCGTCCGCACGGTTACGCGCAAGCAGCTCTCTCAGACCGGGTTCATAAATTGGAACCTCGCCCTCTTGCAACATCTTGATTTTGTTTTCGTCCTTGTCCAGACAAACGACTTTAAAACCCAAGTCAGACAAGCATGCGCCTGTGACCAACCCCACATACCCTGAACCGATGACGGTGACTCGCATTGATTTCCTCCTGAATGCCTGCATCGTCACAGAGGATGGTGAAAGTAATAAGAAGAAAAAAAGTCAATTCAATGACGCAGGGGAAAAAAAATGACTCAACGAGTCATACCTGGATTGAATGCTTCAACACGGAATCAGGTGGGATACCAATGCGCAAGCCCCATCACCAAGAGGACATGCAAGTGCATCGCTAAATTTTCTAAACCTTGCACGTCGGTCTTTTGAGACGCTTGTCGCACACAAAACAAATCACGCCGAGGTGGAAACTCAATGTGAATGGCATCGGGCACAAAGCCCACCGGAGACTGAATGTGAAGCGCGGGCGCTTGGCCTTCAAAGCGGTTGGTGCAGGTGAATCGAAAATTCAACCCCATCGATATCGGTTCAATCGCTTCAAACAATTTGGGCAGCAGCGCATCTCTGACGTCGCGATAGTCTCGGTAGCGATGGGTGTCCTGCAAATAGGCCTCAAAGCTGGGGTCGCTGACGCGGTTGGGATTGAAATGAAGCTTCGTCACGGATGAACTTCGACCCCACACCGGTCTGCCCGCGGGATGCGCACCAAGTGTTGTTCGAACAATTGCGTCGAGGCATCCCAACTGAAGGACAAGGCTTGCGCACGGGCTTCGGCGCGTGGAATTTTCATGGCCTCTAAGCTGGCGTAGGCCAAATCTTCGTGTAGCACGCCCCCTTTGCGGGAATGGGGATAGTCCACATCGGCACGCAACACTTCTAAAGGGCCATCCACGGGGTAAGCCGCCACGGGGGTGCCACAGGCCATCGCTTCGAGCATGACCAACCCAAATGTTTCATTGCGGCTGGGAAAACTGAACACATCGGCGCTGGCATACACACGGGCCAGTTCGTCACGCGGCAAAACACCCAACCAACGGACATGGTGAAATTTTTCTTTCAAGGTTTTTTCAAGCGGTCCGACACCGCACACCACTTTGCTGCCATGCCAGGGCATGGCCAAAAAACTGTCGATGTTTTTTTCATACGACACGCGCCCCACATACAAGGCGATAGGACGCGGCAAGTCTTCTAGATCTGGGTGGGCTTCCACCACATCGGCATAACCAAACAGGCGCATGTCGACACCGTGCGTCCAGCTTCGCAAGCGCCTGAACCCCCAACCATCCAACAAACGCATCACACCTTGGGTGGGGACCAAGACACCCGCCGAAGGTTTGTGAAAGTGCCGAAATATGGCGTAGCCCAGCCAAAGCGGAATGTGCAATGCTGCCTTCAACACCTCTGGGAACCGTGTGTGAAATGCCGTGGTGAACGGCAAGTCATGTTTCAAGCAGTATTTGCGCGCTGCCCAGCCCAAAGGACCTTCTGTGGCCACATGAATCACATCGGGCTGAAACGCCTCCAATTGCTGCGCCAACTGCGGATAGGGTTTCACCGCCAAATCAATGCCGGCATAGCCCGGGCAGGGACGGGTTTTGAACAAGTCGGGATGGATGACCTCCACCACATGACCTTTGGCGGTGAGCTGATCCACCAGCTCGACCAAAGTTGTGACCACGCCATTGATTTGTGGACGCCACGCGTCGGTGATGAGGGCAATGTTCATGCGACTTTGACCAATCGAGGTTTCTCTAAAACAACCGATTCCGTCTGCCAATAAAGCAAAGACAGCTCGCCCTGTTCGTTTTCAACCAAGGCACTTCGACTCTCTACCCAATCGCCATCGTTGCAATACAGCACCCCATTCACGTCGCGAATTTCTGCGCGGTGAATGTGTCCGCACACCACCCCTTGGTAGCCGTGTTTGGCGGCTTCATGGGCGACGGCATTTTCGAAATCGGTGACGTAGTTGAGTGCTTTTTTGACCTTGTGTTTGAGGTAGGCCGAGAGTGACCAATAGGGCAAGCCCAAGCGACCGCGCAGGTTGTTCAGATAACGGTTGAGCTTGAGTGTGAACTCGTACAAGTGGTCGCCCACGTAGGCCAACCATTTGGCCTGTTGCACCACCGCGTCAAAGTAATCGCCGTGAATCACCCACAGTTGACGGCCATCGGCTGTTTTGTGAACCACCTCCTCCACCACCTCAATGCCACCGAAATGGTGGTCTAAGAAATGCCTTGCAAACTCATCGTGGTTGCCTGGTACATAAATCACGCGGCAGCCTTTGCGTGCCTTGCGTAGCAATTTTTGAATCACATCGTTGTGAGCCTGCGGCCAATACCAACGGCGACGCAGTTGCCAGCCATCAATGATGTCTCCCACCAGATACAAATAATCGCTGGTGTTTTCTTTTAAAAAATCCAGCAATGCGTCTGCTTGGCAACCGGGTGTGCCCAGGTGCAAGTCTGAGATGAAGATGGCTCTGTAATGCATCAAGCGCCCAAGAAGTGTTTGCGATAGCGAGGCGGCATGTCGTTGATCTTCATCAACATGGGCAAATCGGCCGTGTTGAAGT
>ERZ650301.189-NODE-189-length-16074-cov-26.014420_pt1 | contig 16074 bp, 15 predicted proteins | sample MGYA00376237_ERZ650301 | MGnify/ENA primary metagenome ERZ650301 (study PRJEB26733, sample SAMN07839255) | wastewater metagenome | biome: small river; feature: stream; material: water | place: USA: North Carolina | collected 2016-04-05 ...
GAATACCGGCCTGTCACGCCGGGGGTCGCGGGTTCGAGTCCCGTCCACTCCGCCAGTAAATGGAAAACCGCTATAAGTCTTTGATTTATAGTGGTTTTTTCTTTTCTGTCTTCATGTTGCTTCCCAGAAGTCTACGCCCAGTGATGTGACTTGCTCGGTCAAAAAATTTGCGCAAGCTTTGATGCGTGCCAAATCGTGGGTGTCGGGGTGGGTAATCAGCCAATAAGCGCGGGTCAGGTGCACCTCGCTTGGCAGAACACGAACCAGCGTTGGGTCGTGTCTCGTCATGAAGTGTGGCAAGACGCCGAGCCCGGCGCCACCTGCGATGGCGGTGAGTTGGCTGATGACGTTGGATATATGCAACCTAGGTTGGATGTTCCGGTCCACCATGGGCAAGTAGTCCAACTCGGCGGTCCACATCAAGTCTTCCACATAACCAATCCAGTTGTGGCCAAGCAGATGTTCTTTGTTCGCAATGATGGGGTGCGTGTCCACATAGCGTTGGCTGGCATAAATACCTAGACCATAGTCGACCAGTTTGCGGGCATAGACGCGGCCCTGGCTGGGGCGAGCCATGCTGACAGCAATATCAGCTTCGCGTTTAGACATGCTGAAAGACCGGGGGTTGGCAACTAGCTCGATGTTCAGGTCTGGGTGTTTGTCGCACAGCTGCGCCAACTGTGGGGCTAGGAAGTAGGTGCCAAATCCTTCAGGCGTTCCAATTCTGACGTTGCCCGTCAAATGTGAGGTGTCTGCACGCAGTCGTGTGCTCATTCGCACCGTCAGTGATTCAATTGCTTCGGCATCTCCAAGCAGGGCTTCACCCTCAGGGGTGAGTACAAATCCAACGGGCCGTCTTTCAAAAAGCCGGACGTTCATGGCATCTTCAAGCGCACTGATGCGCCGGCTCAGCGTGGAGTGATCCACCCCCATGCGTCTGGCTGCCACTGTCAGTCGACCCGTACGTGCCATGGCCAAAAAAGATTGCAAATCGTTCCAGTCGAAGTGTTCCATGTGGATTTATGCACAGACAAATTGAAACTTTCTATATTCTATTGCAAAAAATAACAATGTATATTGAATACAGAACCGCATTTGGATGTATGTATACTGTATTCAGATGTGCAATGCGGCCAGAAAACCATACCAAAGGAGATGAAGATGTCGTTGATTCAGAAACTCAAAGCGCGTGCGGCGGACGGCCGTCCGGTCCGTGTCGCGGTGATTGGCGCCGGTAAATTTGGCTCCATGTATTTGTCGCAGGCGCCGCGCACACCGGGCATTCATTTGGTTGCAGTGGCAGACCTGTCACCAGACCGAGCACGAGCCTCGTTGGCACGGGTGGGCTGGGAGTCTGCACGATTTGCAGCGACTTCAATGACGCAGGCGGCCAAAGACGGCAGCACGTTCATCACTGACGACGCGCCGTCCGTCATCGCGAGTGATTTAGTGGATATCGTGATTGATGCGACGGGTAGCCCCGCCGCAGGGATTGCACATGCGTTGTTGTGTTGCGAACACCGCAAACACATCATCATGGTCAACGTGGAGGCCGATGTGTTGGCGGGGCCTTTGCTGGCGCGTCGCGCGAAGGAAGCCGGCATCATTTACACCATGGCATCAGGTGATCAGCCTGCGCTGATTGCAGAGTTGGTCGATTGGGCGCGCACCATCGGAATGGAGGTGGTTTGTGCTGGCAAGGGGACAAAATACCTGCCGATTTATCACAAGAGCACGCCTGAAACAGTGTGGGGCCACTACGGGTTTAGTCAAGAGCAGGTGGCTGGCGGTGACTTCAATGCCCAAATGTTCAATAGTTTCTTAGACGGTACCAAGTCGGCTCTAGAAATGGCGGCTGTGGCCAATGGCTGTGAGTTGACGCCACCCAAAGATGGCTTGTACTTTCCACCTTGCGGCGTGGACGACTTGCCGCACATCTTGCGTCCCCATTCTGAGGGCGGCATCTTGGCGCAAAAGGGCACGGTTGAGGTCGTTTCCTCCATCGAGCGCGATAGCCGCCCTGTCTTTCGGGATTTGCGCTGGGGGGTGTATGCCGTTTTTGAGGCGCCTAGCAAATATGTGATGGACTGTTTCCAGCAATACGGTTTGAAAACTGATTCCACAGGTAAATATGCGGCCATGTACAAGCCCTACCACCTGATTGGGTTGGAGTTGGGTATTTCTGTTGCCAGCATTGCGGTGCGTCAAGAGGCCACGGGCGCCACCGGTGAGTGGCGTGGTGATGTGGGTGCAACGGCCAAACGACAGCTCAAGAAGGGCGAGAAGCTGGACGGTGAGGGCGGCTTCACGGTCTACGGCAAGCTGATGCAAACAGCAGACTCACTGCGTATGCAGGCCTTGCCGATCGGTTTGGCGCACAACATGGTTCTTAAACGCGACATCGCAGAAGGGGAAGTGGTGACTTGGAACGACGTGGACTACGACGCGACCAAGCAAGCCGTGGCCTTCCGACGCGAGCAAGAAGCACTATTTCACCAAGAAATGAACATCTGATCTGGCACCACGACCACGACGGCAATACATCAATCAAGGAGACAACAAATGAAAATTCTTCACCACATCCGAGGCGCAGCGCGTGTCAGCATGCTGCCTATTTGCATCGCAGCACTGGCATTCGGCGCTCAAGCGCAAGACGTGCGCGAGCGCGTCATCAAGTTTTCTCATGTGCAACCTAAAAACAGCCACATGGATGCCGGTGCGCAGAAATTTGCTGATCTGGTCGCTCAAAAAAGCAACAAGAAAATCACCGTGCGTGTCTACCCTGGCGGTGCGCTTGGTGGCGATATTCAAACGCTGTCGGCCTTGCAAGGTGGCACGATTGAAATGACAACCATGCCGCCTGGTTTGATGATCGGGTTGAGCAAAGAATATGCAGTCTTTGACTTGCCGTTCTTATTCAACACCTTTCAAGAAGCCGATGAGTTGCTCGATGGCCAAGTGGGTAAGGCCTTGATGGAGAAAACACCTCCTGGCGTGGTGGGCCTCGCGTATTGGGACCATGGGTTTCGCAATCTCACCAACAACCGCCGACCAGTGGCGCGCGCGGAAGATTTCCAAGGTCTGAAGATTCGAGTGGCTCAGTCGCCCATGATCATCAACACCATCAATGGCCTAGGTGCCAACGCAACGCCCATGTCATTCACCGAGCTTTATGGGGCGCTCGAAGCGAAAGCCGTGGATGGTCAAGAAAACCCGACCTCCGTGATCGAAGCCAACAAGTTTTATGAAGTTCAAAAGTACCTGACTCTGTCACGTCACCAGTACAACCCGTTGATCGTGATTGCCAGTCGCAAGATGTGGGATCAGCTCACAGCCGATGAGCGCAAAATTCTCACCGATGCTGCGGTCGAGGCGCGCGCTTACCAACGTGCTGTGTCTCGTGACATGGACAACAAGGCACTGGCTTCCCTCAAGGCTCAAGGCATGCAAGTGACTGAAGTTTCGGATGCTGAGCGTCGCAACATCATCGAAAAACTCAAGCCCGTGTCTGAAAAACTCGCCAAAGACATTGGCGAACCTTTGGTCAAGCAGGTCCGTGCAGAAATTGATCGGATACGCGGAATCAGCAAATAAGGCAACAGCCCACCACCGCGTGAATGATTCACATCAGCGTCAGCCTATGACCAAAGGTACCTTGGCATGGCTGGCGCACGCGGTGCGTGGAGGGCGTTCAGAAGTAGACAAAACACGGCGATGAGGCGTAGCGCAATCAGACCCGTCATCCATTGCAGTGGGTTTTCGCTCAGGTAAACGTAGGCGTTGAAATAGTCCATCACCAAGGCCGTCGTGGCGATGCCCACATACAGCACCGACACTTTGTCGAAGTGCCAGTCCTTCAAATAACTGAAAAGATAGAAGGCACTGATGGCGACCACGAAACTTGCGCGAAAGATCAGATAACGCTCGAACGCTTCAGGGTCAAGTGAACCGAGTTCGAAGTTCCCAGTGGCCAAATGCGAAAAGAACAAGAGCTTGATCACCTGCGAGATCACCACGACCAGCAAAAACAAGTTGCGGTATTTGAACCAGGCATCGGTGTGGCTGGCGACAGGCACATCTTCACCCATGAGTGCATTCAGCTCTTCATCGGTGATCAGCGGTTGGCCTGTATGGAGATTGCGCATGGGCATCCTTCGACTTGATGGAACTTTCAAGCTGCCGAAATTTTAAGTCGCACATAATTTTTGTGTGCGATTTCTCCGATGAAGTTCTGTAAAGACGAGGGTTTCTTTTTAATACACAAAGAAGCTCAATGCGCAGGTTGGGTCCCCTGCACCCAATTTAACCCTTGCGCCAAGGCGTAGTTGGTCGCGTCATCGTGCGTGGCGAAATCGTCGGTAAAGCACATGATGCGTGCGGTACTGGCGCTGCCACGGCCACTGGCCACAGAGACTTGGGCGGCAAAGCGACCGCTGGGCAAGACACGCGGACAAGCTGCGATGCGGTATTTGCCCATGGTGATGGAATTGTTGTGAATATGAATAGCGGGAATCATAGAAATCTTAAAAAATAAAACGAGAAAACACAGCCCTGAAAGGGCTTGTTGAAATACGCGAAGAAGTGGGGATTTACTTAAACGCCCCTCTGCTGAGGGGCTGCACGGCAATGTAGAGGTGCGTGCTAGAAGTCGACTAAAGCGATACGTGAATGTAACAGATTTAGCACTTTCGTGCTGGCTCTGTGAATTTAGTCCACTTTACCGATGCGCTGCACCAGGCCCGCCATGTCTTTGGCATCAGTTTGCACATAGCGTTCAAACTCAGGCATGTCTTGGAACATGAATGAGGTGCCTGCTGCCGTCATAGCTTGGTTGGCGCGGGCATCGGTGGCAGCAAACTTGGCAGCTTGGCGCAACTTTTCGACAACGGCGGGTGGTGTGTTGGCGGGCACAAACAAGCCTGACCATTGCGCATACGAGATGGGCACGCCTAATTCTTTCAAACTCGGCACATCGGGCAGGGCCGTCAAGCGGACTTCGCCCCAATGTGCCAAGGCGCGTAACTTTCCTGCTTTGATTTGTTGTGTCACGCTCGCGGGGCCCGTGGCAAGGGCCTCAATTTGGCCTGACAGCAAAGCCATGACTGCTGGGCCTGCGCCTGTGTAAGGGACATGCAACATGTGGCTGGAGGTGGCGGCTTTCAATTGTTCCATGGGCACGTGCATGGTGCCGTAGTTGCCAGATGAGCCAAAAGACACTTTGGCCGGATTGCTTTTCACGTAAGCAATGAATTCGGCATACGTCTTCCACGGGCTGTCTGCATGGACCACAAGAACGGTGGGATCTGCACTGAAGCGGGCAATGGGTTTGAGTTGGTCCAACTGAAACATGGACGCGCGCTTGAGCACTTTGTCTGCTTCTGGCAGCACCACCAGGGACGACAAGGCCATGAGCATCGTGTAGCCGTCGGGTTTGGACTTGGCGACCTGCGCCATGCCGATACCGCCGCCTGCACCGCCTTTGTTCTCCACCACCACCGATTGTTTGAGGTAGCGCCCCATGGCCTCGGCCACGGGGCGACCCACGGCATCCGCAACGCCACCCGGCGGGAAGGGCACCAGCATGGTGATCGGGCGCGTGGGGTAATCCTCTTGAGCGAAGGCGGTGAGTGCGGAGGTCGCCACGACCAAGACCCATGTTTTGAGGAGGACGATGCGTCGTGTCATGAAAACCCCTTGTTGAGACCTTAAATGAACTTGTTCTCGATGTGGCCAATGCCATCAATCTCCACACGCACCACATCGCCTTTTTGCAAATAGCGCGGGGGTTTCAGCCCCATGCCCACGCCTGCAGGTGTGCCCGTCGCAATGATGTCGCCTGGGTACAGCGTGATGCCGCGAGAGATGGTTTCAATCAGTGTAGGAATGTCAAAAATCATGTTCTCGGTGGGGCCATCTTGGCGTTGTTCGCCGTTCACGATGCCGCGCACGCGGGTGTGTGTGCCGTCCATCTCATCGGCAGTCACCAGCCATGGCCCCATTGGGCAGAAGGTGTCGAACGACTTGCCCATGTCCCACTGCTGGTGGCGCATTTGCACATCGCGTGCGGTCACGTCGTTGACGATGGTGTAGCCGTAAATGTGCTTCATGGCATCGGCCGCCTGGATGTTTTTACCGCCGTGACCGATGATGACCGCCAACTCTGATTCATAGTCGATTTGGTCTGAGACGCTAGCACCTGGTAAGTGCACCTCGTCAAACGGGCCGACCACGCATTCGGGCACTTTGGTAAACACGATAGGCCAGGCTTGTGTGTTGGTGTTGCTGTCCTTGAACACCGAGGTCGACAGCTCTTTGGCATGCTCGTGGTAGTTGCGACCTACGCACCAAATGTTGCGACGAGGCACAGGAAGTGGGGCTTCTAGGTGTACCTCTGCCACGGCCACGGTGTGTTGGGTCAAGGGGGGCAGTTGACCGCCCGCCATGACGGTTTCAATCAGGCGCAGCGCGCCGTGGTGAGCCACTTCAGAGGTCACATCAAACGCGGTGATCTGCAGACCATCGGCAGAGACTTGGCCGACGTGACGTTGGTTGTGATGGCGGTAGGTGGCAATGCGCACAGAGGGCTCCCAGATGAGTGTTAAATCTGGGCGCATGCTAAGGCGCTTGGTCGCTCTTGAGAAGCGCGGCCTGTCATCTGTATGACTAGGGTTTAGCCGGTGTGCCTACGGCCCACGAGGCCAGACGCCAGAGCGGTGCCCATCACAATGACCACGGCGCAGCCCATCATCCAATGGGTGACCACTTCGTCCAAGAACATCACGCCAAACACATTGGCGAATACGGGAATCAAATATGTGACGGTCATCGCGCGTGCGGGGCCGGTGCGTGTCATCAAACGAAAATACAGCACATACGCCAAGGCGGTACATAAAACGCCTGCAATGCCGAGCGCGCCCCACGCATGCAGAGAAGGTGCTTCGCTGGGCCATGTGAGCAAGGCCGGAATGGTCAACCCAATGCTGGCACCCCACAGGCTGCCCGTGGTCGTCACCAGCGAGGGGACGCTCTGCAAGTACCGTTGGGTGAAGCTGCCTGCAACGCCGTAACACAAGGTGGCAACCAAGCAAGCTATCACGGCCAAGCCTGAGCCCCCCGATTTGAAAGAGATCCCCCCTGGCACATCACTGGCCAACAGCACCACACCGGTGAAACCCAGTGCCAAGCCCAATGCCCGCGTGGCATTGAGCTTGTGGCCCAACCAAAACCACGCAATCAGCGCACCAAACAAAGGGGTGGTGGCATTCAAGATGGACGTCAGTCCCGTGTTGATGTGCATCAACGCGTAGGCGTAGCAGGCGAAGGGGATGCCTGCGTTGAGCAACCCCGATGACAAGGCAGGACGCCAATGCTGTTGTAGCACCGTGAGTTCTCTGCGCCAAATCAGCACTGGGGTGAGCAGCAATGCGGCCAAAGTGATGCGCACCCATGCGGTAGGGAACGCGCCAAACGCATAGGCACCTTCGCGCATGAACAAAAACGAAGACCCCCACAGCAAAGCCAGCAAGACAAACTCAGGCACCCATTCGCGCCAAGGCAAATGCGCTTCGGTCATGCGAGGGCGGCTTCGTGCGCGAGCAAATACTTCTTACGGTCCAAGCCCCCGGCGAACCCTGTGAGCGAGCCGTTAGCGCCCACCACACGGTGGCATGGCACGATGATGCTGTGTGGGTTTTGACCAATTGCAGCGCCCACGGCCCGCACAGCCTTGGGGTTGCCAATGCGGTTTGCAATTTCGCCATAGGTGCTGGTTTGGCCGTAGGGTATTTCCTGCAGGGCTTGCCAAACAGCGCGCTGAAAAGGTGTTCCCCATGCGGCTTGCAGGGGTAACTCAAAAGCTTGGCGTTTGCCTTCAAAGTAGTCGCTCAACTGCACGGCGGCAGCCATTAACACGGGGTGCGCGGTGTGGGTCTGCCAGGTTTGGCTGTCGGGCAGGTGTTCTTGGCGGTGCACAAACCACACGCCGGCCAAATCTTGCGCCGTGGCGGCCAGCAGCACATCGCCCAGCGGTGAGGTGGTGTGGCTTTGGTAGATGGTGGTGTGGGTGGGCACGTTGAGGTCCGTCTTGAGCTTGGGTTTGGATCATCATAAAGGGCCTGCGAATGGGTGGGATGGCCTCTCTACAATCTCATCACTATGCAAGTCAACGCCTCTATCTTCAAAGCCTACGACATCCGTGGTGTCGTGCCATCTACCTTGAATGTTGAAGTCGCCGAAGCCCTTGGCCGTGCCTTTGGCACGCACGCCGCAGCTTCGGGTGAAACCACCGTGGCCGTGGGCCGTGATGGCCGCCTGAGTGGCCCTTCGCTGGTTGAAGCCCTGATTCGGGGTTTGGTGGCGGCGGGTGTACAGGTGATCGATGTGGGCGCTGTGACTACACCCATGCTGTACTTCGCAGCCAGCACGTTGTGCAAGAGCGGCATTCAAGTCACGGGCAGTCACAACCCCAAGGATTACAACGGTTTCAAAATGGTCTTGGGTGGCCGTGCCATTTATGGCGATGAAATTCAAGGCTTGCGTCACATCATGGAGACTGAGAGCTGGACGCTCAAAGCGGGCGGCAGCGTGAAGCAAGTCGATGTGACCGCCGATTACGTGGCCCGCATCGTGGGCGATGTGCGCTTGAGCCGCCCCATGAAAGTGGTGGTCGATTGCGGCAACGGCATTGCGGGTGCTACCGCTCCGAGCATCTTCCGCGCGCTGGGTTGTGAAGTCATTGAGTTGTTCAGTGAGGTGGATGGCAACTTCCCCAACCACCACCCAGACCCCAGCAAACCCGAAAACTTGAACGACCTCATCCAAGCTTTGAAAACCACAGGCGCTGAATTGGGTTTGGCGTTTGACGGCGATGGCGACCGTTTGGGCATCGTCACAAAAGACGGCGAAACGATTTACCCCGACCGTCAAATGGCGTTGTTTGCACAAGACGTATTGTCCCGCGTGCCCGGTGGCGCGATTGTGTTTGACGTGAAGTGCTCGCAGCGGTTGGCCCCTGCCATTCGTGCAGCGGGCGGTCAAGCCCTGATGTTCAAAACAGGCCATTCGCTCATCAAAGCCAAGATGAAAGAAGTTGATTCGCCTTTGGGTGGCGAGATGAGCGGCCACATCTTCTTCAAAGAGCGTTGGTTTGGGTTTGACGACGGCACCTATGCCGGTTGCCGTTTGCTCGAAATCGTGAGCCGCAGCCCCGATGCCAACGCCGTGCTGAATGCTTTGCCCACCAGTTTCTCCACACCTGAGTTGAACGTGGGCTGTGCCGAGGGCGAGCCACACCGTTTGAGCGCTGAGCTGCAACAGCTGGTGTCAACGGGTGAGTTGCCTTCGCCTGAATTCAAGCCCGAGGCTTGTGTGATTGACGGCTTGCGCATTGACTGGGCCGATGGTTTTGGCTTGATTCGTGCCTCCAACACCACGCCTGTGCTGGTGCTGCGCTTTGAGGGACAAACCCAAGCCGCGCTTGACCGCATTGAGCGTGACATGCTGGCGCTGCTGCGTCGCGTCAAAGCTGATGCCAAATTTCAAGAGGCAGCGCATTGAGTGTGCGTGACAGGCAAGCCCCGCTGAAGGTGCTCATCGTCAAGCTCTCGTCACTGGGCGATGTGGTGCACGCCATGCCTGCCGTGATGGACATTCAAGCTGCGTTTCCCCATGCCCAAATTGATTGGGTGGTCGAACGTGGCTTTGCGCCCTTAGCGGCGCGGTGCGCGGCGGTGCGCCGTGTCATTCCGTGCGACCTGCGTCGTTGGCGCAAAGCGTTTTTCAACGCCGACACCCGCGCGCAGACCCGCACCGAGTGGCAGGCCTTCAAAGCCGATTTGCAACAAGAGGCGTATGACGTCATCCTCGATTTACAAGGCCTCACCAAATCGGCTGTGGTCGCATGGCTGGCGCGCAAGGCCAAAGGCGGCAGGCGTTATGCCTTGGCCAATCGAACCGATGGCTCAGGCTACGAGCGTCCCACGCGTTGGGTGGCTGATGTGGCGGTGCCCATCACACCGCATATTCATGCCGTCGAGCGTGGTCGTTGGCTGTGTGCAAAAGCTTTGGGCTATGAGCTGCCCGCTCAATTGAATTACGGTTTAGGTCAGGCCGCCACACAACGTCAACCTGTGGTGGCGTTGGTGCATGGCACCTCGCGTGCTGACAAAGAATGGCCCCTGACCCATTGGTTTGAAATTGGCACACGCCTCAAGCAACAAGGCTTGAATGTGGCCTTGCCGCACGGCAATGAGGCGGAACGTTTGCGCAGCGAAGCCTTGGCCGACATGCTGCCTGGTGCGGTGGTATGGCCCCGCTTGTCGTTGGACCAACTCACCAACGAGATGGCGCAATGCACGGGTGTCATTGGCGTGGACAGCGGGTTGAGCCACATCGCCGTGGCATTGGATTTGCCGCATGTCCAGATTTACAACTTCGACACCGCATGGCGTACAGGCCCCGAGGGTTTGACGCGTCAATGCAGCGTGGTTGATTGCCCCACCCCCAGCGTCGATGCGGTGTGGGATGCGTGGCTTGCTTGCTCGCATGCGGAAGGCTCAGCGCCGTGATTCGCCAAATTTACAGTGCGGTGATGTGGGCCTTGCAGCCCTTGTTGCGTCGCAAGTTGCAACGCCGTGGCCGAGAAGAAGCGGGCTATTTGCACGCTGTCGAAGAACGTTTTGGGTACTACACGCAAGCGCCAACAGAAGGGGGCTACGTGTGGGTGCATGCCGTGTCCTTGGGCGAAACACGTGCCGCAGCGGTGCTGCTGCAAGCCTTGCGCGCAGCGCAGCCCGGTCTTCGTCTTGTGTTGACGCACGGCACAGCCACAGGCCGTGCGCAAGGGGCGAGCTTGCTGCAAGATGGCGATGTGCAAGTGTGGCAACCCTGGGACACGCCCGCTGCCGTGCAACGCTTTTTGACGCAGTTCAAACCGTGTGTGGGCATCATCTTAGAAACCGAGCTGTGGCCCAATTGGGTGGCGCAATGCAACCAAGCCCAGGTGCCATTGGTGTTGGTGAATGCACGCATGAGCGAGAAAAGCATGCACCAAGCTCAGCGCTTGGCTTGGTTGTCGCGTCCTGCTTACCAAGGTTTGTCGGCTGTGCTGGCACAAACACACGCCGATGCCGAGCGCTTGCAAACCTTAGGTGCCAAGGTCGATGCGGTGCTGGGCAACTTGAAATTCGATGCCAAACCGGATGCCACACAGCTTGCGCTGGCGCACACCTGGAAGCAGCAACTCAAACGCCCCGTGGTGCTGTTCACCAGCTCACGCGAAGGCGAAGAGGCCATGTGGTTAGACACTTTGCAGGCCTTGAAAGATGTGCCGCTAGACCACCAAGATCACATCCATGCCGTGCACTGGTTGGTCGTGCCTCGCCATCCGCAGCGCTTTGATGATGTCGCTGCTTTGATGGCCGAGCGTGGCTGGAAGGTATCGCGCCGCAGTCAATGGATAGACGGGCCTGATGCCGATCGCGCAGAGGATGTCGATACCGTTTGGCTGGGGGATTCGCTTGGCGAAATGGCCTTGTACTACGGCTTGTCAGATGCCGCTTTGTTGGGTGGCAGCTTTGCCCCCTTGGGTGGGCAGAACTTGATTGAGTCCACCGCATGCGGTTGCCCTGTCATCATGGGGCCGCACACGTTTAACTTTGCAGAAGCGGCGCAACTTGCGCAAGAGGCGGGGGCGGCCTTACGTGTGGACGACATGGCGCAAGCCGTGACCACCGCTTTGCAAATGGTGAGGTTTGGCCCAGATGAAAACGCACACGTGCAAGCGTGTGCGGTGTTTTCACAAGCCCACCGTGGGGCAGCGCATCGCACGGCACAGGCGCTGGTGCCATACCTGTCTGCGCATTAAGGCGCGAGCAAGTCGTTGATGGCTTGTAAGTCTGTCGGTGTCAACGTGCCAGCGGCTTGACGCAGTTTCAAGTTGCCGACCAACACGTCGTAACGTGCTTTGGCTAAATCACGTTTGGTTTGGTAGAGCTGGCTTTGCGAGTTCAACACATCAATGTTGATGTTCACGCCCACGGAGTAGCCCAGTTTGTTGGCATCCAACGCGCTTTGGCTAGACGCTTCTGCCGCCTCGTACGCTTTGACTTGGCTCAGACCTGTGATCAAACCGAAGTAGGCCGTGCGTGTGGCTTGCGCCGTGGCGCGGCGCGCGTTTTCGTAGTCGGAGCGGGCCTTGTCTTCCAAGGCCGTGGCTTCTTTGACTTTGTACATGGTGCTGAAGCCCGCGAACAGGGGGACGTTCAGCACGATGGCGGCTGAGGGGTTGAATATGTGCGACCCTGAGGGGCTTGTCGCGCTACCGTCCACGTTACGAATGCCGGAGTAAGACACTTGTCCATCGATTGTTGGTTTGTGTCCGGCACTGGCTTTGTTCACTTCTAAGGACGCAATCTCTAAGCCAAGTTGAGCTTGACGTACAGAGGGGCTTGCTGATTCAGATTGCGTGACCCAAGTGCCCACATCTTCTGTGGGGGGGCTGATGAGTTTTGAATTGTTGGCTAACCGTTTGGGTTTTGCATTTGTCAGACCGGCCGCCAAGTCAAGGGCAAGGCGTTTGATGCGCAGGTCGTTTTCTGCGGCAAGCTCTTGGGCGCTTGTGAGATCAAAGCGAGCTTGGGCGTCACGCACGCCAGTGATGGTTGCTGTGCCCACTTCAAAATTTCGCTTCGCAGAAGCCAGTTGCTCGCTCACCGCTTGCTTTTGCGCTTGAACCAATAACAAACTGTCTTCGCTGGTGAGCACATCGAAATAAGCTTGCGATACACGGACCAGTAAATCTTGCTCTGCCGCCTCGTATTGCGCCGCGGCCTGCTGCAGTTGGCGTCCCCCTTGTCGGTACGACGCCCAGGCTGCAGGTCGATAAATAGGCTGAGTCAGAACAATAGCGCCAGACCCTGTGCCGTAGACACGTGGGTTCGGTGAAATCGCCCACGCGGCACCATTGTCGTTGCGACCTTCAAAGTAAGTCCGCGTTGCACTCGCCGACAGCGCAATGTTCGGCAAGATGCCGCCCAGTGTCTGATTGGCTTTGGCCAAGTTGGCTTCAAACTGCGCTTTGGCAGAAATAAAACCAGCGTCGTAGCCTCGCGCGGCTTCATACATCTCCACCAAGCTTTGCGCCTGTGCGTTGGATGCAAAGGCCAAGACCACGGCTGCGGTCAGGGGAAGGGTGCGAAACAGTGAGCGAGAGAGCGACATGCAGTTCTTTCAAAAATCAATAGGTGGGCACAGCGTTGTCCACTTGTGACGACCAAGCATGGATACCACCAGCGATGTTGGCCACATGGCTGAAACCTTGCTGCGCCAAAAATGCGGCCACTTGCATGCTTCGGCCGCCGTGATGACACAGCACCGCGATGGGTTGGTCAGGCGTCAGCTCTGACACACGTGGGGGGATGAGGTGCATGGGAATCTGCATCAGCTCAAACCCTTGCGCGGTGACGCACGCGGTTTGTATTTCCCAGGCTTCACGCACATCCAGCACCACGGTTGTACCGTTGGCGGTTTGCGATGCGATCCAGTCTTGCAACTGAGCGGGTTGGACTTGGTCAATCATGCCGCGCTTTTAGAACTTGAAGCGGGTGGGCTCTGTAAAGCCTTGTAAACGTGGGGCCGTGTGGTCCCACAAGGCTTTGCTGCTCCATGCCGCATCGGCGGTGCGTGTGTAGAGGGTGGCCACCATCATCGGCTCTTGACCCACGATGGCCAAAAGGTGACCACCGACTTTGAGTTGTTGCAACAAGGCTTGCGGTACTTCGGCGACAGAACCGCCGAGCACGATGGCATCAAACGGGGCATCGCCCGAAGCGCCGGTGCTGCCGTCGGCGACACGCACATCCACATTGGTGATGCCTGCGCGTTGCAGGTTGTTGCGGGCATTGCTGGCCAACTCGGGGTTGATTTCCAAGCTCACCACGCGTTGGGCGCGGCCCGCCAAGAGGGCGGCCAAGTAGCCACTGCCGGTGCCGATTTCCAATACTTTCTCAGTGCCTGTGAGGTGCAAGTCGTGCATCAAACGTGCGTCAACGCGGGGAGGCACCATGGTTTCACCCTGGCCCAAAGGAATTTCGGTGTCGGTGTATGCCATGGCTTGGTAGGCTTGTGGCACAAACAATTCGCGTGGCACGTTGGACAACACGGTCAGCACTTGGGGGTCGAGCACCTGCCAAGGGCGGATTTGTTGTTCGACCATGTTGAAGCGGGCTTGTTCTTGGGTATTCATCTCAAAACTCCGAAATTGTTCAGTTGCGTTCACTTAAAGCTGGACAAAATTTTAACGGGCGAGGCTGTCAGAGCCTGACGACCATGTGCGTTTCATCCATTCGGCCAAATCGTCCAAATAGCAGTACACCACGGGGACCACCACCAAGGTCAGCAAGGACGAGGTAATCACCCCACCAATCACGGCTTGGCCCATGGGGGCGCGCTGTTCTGAGCCCTCAGACAGGGCAAAAGCCAAGGGCACCATGCCAAAAATCATGGCCAAGGTGGTCATCAAAATAGGGCGTAAACGCACTTCGGCGGCCAGCAGCAGGGCATCGTGGCGGCTTAAACCCGGTTGGATGGACCCATCCGGCTGTTCTTGGGGCTGGCGAGCGCGAATGGCGAAGTCCACCAGCAAAATCGCGTTCTTGGTGACCAAGCCCATCAACATGATGACGCCAATGACCGAGAACATCGACAGGCTAGAGCCAAACAACAGCAAGGCCAACACCACCCCAATCAGGGTGAGGGGCAGGGCGGTCATCAAAGCCATGGGCTGCAAAAAGCTTTTGAACTGGCTGGCCAGAATCATGTAAATGAAGACGATGGCCAAGACCAAGGCTGAGATGGCATAGCCAAATGACTCGGCCATGTTCTTGGTGGAGCCGCTGAATTGGTAGCGGTAGCCGGGCGGCATGTGGATGCTGTCCATGGCTTTACGAATGTCGGCGGACACCTCGCCAGCTGAGCGGTTGTACACGTTGGCGTTGATCGCCACTTCGCGCATCAGGTCGCGGCGGTTGATTTGGTTGGGGCCGGTGCCTTCTTCCACTTTGGCCACTTGGTTCAAGCGCGCCACGCGGGGGCTGCCATCGGCGTTGGTGCCAAGGGTGAAGGGCAGACGTTCGAGGTCTTGCATGGCGTTGCGAGCGTTGGGGGCCAAGCGCACGTTCACGTCGTAGGTTTGGTCATCGGCGGCACGCCAGTTGGTCACCGTGGTGCCCGCCACCAAAATGCGCAGCTGGTTGGCCACGCTGCCCAGTGACAGGCCTAGGTCGTTCGCTGCCTCGCGTTGCACCTTGACTTCGATGGTGGGCTTGTTGGGCTTCACGCTGGAATCCAAATCGACCAAGCCGGGGATGGTGCGAATTTTGTCCATCGCTTCGGTGGCCAAGCGTTCAAGCTCGCGCAAGTCGCTGCCCTGCAGCGAAAACTCCACCTGTTTGTTGCCCCCCACGGCATCGAGTAAACCTGCGTGCGTGACGGTGATGCCCGGCACTTGGCGCAGGCGTTCGCGCAGCGTGGCTGACATGTGGTCGACACTGCGTTGGCGGTCTTTGCGGTCGACCAAGCGGATGTAAATGCTGGCGTAAATTTTCCCGTTCGCGGCACCCGTGTTGATGGTGGACAGCGTGTAACGCACCTCGGGGAACTCGCGGATGATGGCTTCCACCTGCTGTGCTTTGGCTTCGGTCACTTCGAGCGATGAACCGACAGGTGTGTAGAAGTTGACGGTGGTCTCTGAGAAGTCTGCCTTGGGCACAAACTCGGTGCCCAGCAGCGGCACCATGAAGATGCTCAGCGCAAAGGTGCCAATGGCCAAACCGACAGTGGCCCGTCGGTGCGCCAAGGCCCATTTCAAGATGCGTTGGTACAAGGCCACCAGCTTGTCGGTGGTGGTCTCAAACCAGGTGGTGATGGGGCCGATGGTGCGGTCGTAAAACGCGTTGGAATGGCCGTGTTCGCCATGGGCATGGATGGTGGGGTCGTGCCAGACGGACGACAACATGGGGTCCAGCGTGAAGCTGACGAACATCGAAATCATCACGGCTGCGACGATGGTGATGCCGA